>R03__coassemble_127_pt1 | contig 48687 bp, 38 predicted proteins | sample R03__metabat2_low_PE_060 | metagenome-assembled genome bin R03
ATGTAGCATGTATTCGTAGTATTCAGGCTCATGTAAACAGCCTTCAGGAAAGCTGATTGTCTTATGATTCCACAATCAGCTTTCCATCTGCATATAAGCGTTCAAGATCATAGAAACCGCGGCTTTCCCTATCAAATATGTGTACAATCACGTCGCCAACATCAATGAGAATCCAATTTGCAGAATCATATCCTTCAATATTCTTCTGTATAATATCATTCCTGTGCAGACATTCAAGCACATTATCAGCCATAGCCTGAATCTGATTTCTGTTATTGCCCGAAGCAATTATTATATTATCGGCAATTATGCTTATTGCGGAAATATCAATCACCACAAGATTCTCCGCTTTCTTGTCCGACAATGCTTTTATACAAGTATTAAGTATATCCATATTCATTTCCCACATATTTTATTCGGCAGCGGTTTTATCAATATTTCTATAATAATTAAGTGTTTCCTCCGTTGTCGGATCTATTGATGCGCCGCGTCCGTTTACATAATCAATCGTCGATTCACATGCCATTATTGTGGCTTTGTTAAGATCTGTAAATGCCATCCTGCGCACTTCTTCAAGATTTGGAGACTCATCTCTTGAAGGCTCAATATAATCTGCCATAAAAATTATCTGCTCTAAAAGTGTCATATCGGCATGGCCTGTTGTATGAGAGGCAATGGCATTTAGGATATTTTCATCCTTTATCCCATATTTTTTTCTGGCAATGGCACTTCCAATCTTTGCATGAAGAAGCTCAGGCATTATTCTCTCAGCCTCAGTAGGCAATACACCGTATTTATCGCATAAATTAAGCAATTGCATACCGTCATACTGCTTGGCGCAATCATGCAGAATACCCGCTATCATGGAATCATAAATATCGGCGCCGTATCTCATGGCAAGAGCAGCCGCCGTATAGGAAACACCTACGCTATGGATATAACGCTGCTCCTTTAGGACTTTTCGCATCTTTTTATTAAGTGATTTCAGAAGATTCTGCGCTTTTCTTTTTTTTGAAAATGAAAAAATTGTTTTACCTTTCATAACCGCTTTCCTTTTGATAAAGTTTATGGGCATTTATATAATCAATCACCCTATCATTAAGATAATATTTACAGGAATAGCCTTTACTTATAAGACTTCTGATATCATTGGAAGATATATCGAGATTTGCCGTATTAAGAAGAATTATCCGCGCATTATATTTATCCTCTAAATATTTGATTTGACACTCAATTTCTTCTATACTCTTAAAATCCCTTGGCGCAACAACTATTATGGCACTGTCAAATATTACCCGGGGATCCTTCCATGTCTCCATCGAAAACAGAATATCCGTACCTATAATATAATAATAGGTCGTATCCGGATTATTAAGAAGAAGTTCTTTAAGGGTATCTGCCGTGTAGCTGTTGCCTTCCCGCTCGGTCTCTATGGTTGATAATTTAAATCTTTCATTGCCCTCAATTGAAAGCTTAACCATGTTTATCCGGTCTTCTTTTGAGGCAATATCATTTTGATTTTTAAGATACGAGCAGCCCGACGGCATAATAAGAACTTCATCAAGGCCGCAGTATTCACAGGCATTTTCTGCCAAAATCAAATGCCCTATGTGTATCGGATTAAAGGTTCCTCCGAGTATACCTACTTTCTTATTCAGCGTATTATCCATTTAATCCACCGGCAGCATGATTTTGCGCTTCGCGCTGTCCTTGTTAGGCTTATAGAGAACAATCTTCTTACCAATTACATGAACGATTGCGGAATGCGTTCGCTCCGATATGATCTCGGCAATCACCTTAGGATCATCAGCACAATTTTTAAGAACGCCAATCTTAATAAGTTCCCGCTTATCTAATGCTTCACCGATTGCTTCCGTAATCTCCGGAGTAATCGAAGCCTTACCAACATGAAATATCGGCTCCATAGTCGAAGAAAGTGATTTTAAATATGCCCTTTGCTTACTTGTCATTAATAATACCTCTTATTTATAATAATCGAATTCCCAGCCATAAAGTCTTACCGTATCTCCATCCTTTATGCCCAAATCTACAAGTTCGTCAAGAATACCGTTATCCTTAAGGAAGTTCTGGAAGAACATAAAGCCCTTTTCGGAATCAAGATTGGTATATCCGAGCATTCTCTCAATTCGCGGCCCTTCCACGCAAAATACCCCATCCTCTTCATTGTAGAATACTTCGTAGGGTTCTTTGGAATAATCATCTCTTGCTATTGAAATTTCCGGCTTAAATACGGTGATCTCATTAGGCATTGTATCAAGCAATGCCTTTACTGCATAAAGGAGTTCCTTTACGCCCTGACCGGTTGCAGCACTTATAGGATACACTTCATATCCTTTTTTGCCAAATTCATCCTTTATCCTCTTAACAACATCACTGTCATCAGCAATTGCATCAAGCTTATTGGCGGCTATTATCTGAGGCCTTTTTGCAAGCTCTTCATCATATTTTAAAAGTTCATTATTAATAATATTAATATCGCTTACTGCATCACGGCCTTCGCTCTCAGAAGCATCAACGACATGGATCATAACCTTTGTGCGCTCTATATGGCGCAGAAAATCATGACCTAAGCCAATGCCCTCCGAGGCGCCCTCAATAAGGCCCGGAATATCGGCAACCACAAAGCCGCTTGCACCGTCAAAATCAACAACGCCAAGATGTGGTGAAAGCGTCGTAAAGGGATAATTGGCAATTTCCGGTCTGGCATTTGAAATACAGCTTAATAGCGTTGATTTTCCGGCATTCGGAAATCCCAGCAGCCCCACATCCGCAATAACCTTAAGCTCTAACAAAACATCCATTTCCTGGGCTTCCTGACCGGGCTGGGCATACTTTGGAGCCTGCATCTTGGCCGTTGCGTAATGCTGGTTGCCGTTTCCGCCTCTGCCGCCGCTAAGAAGGACAATTCGTCTGTTATCACCGGACATATCGGCTATTACTTTGCCGGACGAAGCCTCTTTAAATACCGTTCCCGCAGGAACCTTTAAGATGATATCATTTCCGTTTTTGCCGCGGCAGTTTCTCTTACCGCCGTTTTCACCGTCGCCTGCACAGTATTTTCTGACATGACGATATCCGGTGAGCATATTCATCCCATCGTCGATTTCAACTATAACATCTCCGCCTTTGCCGCCATCTCCGCCGTCAGGACCGCCATTAGCCACATATTTTTCGCGTCTGAAAGACACGTGGCCATCTCCGCCCTTGCCGCTTCGCACGTAAATTTTAGCTCTGTCTGCAAACATAAATAAACCTCTTACATATTCCTTATGCGGCCCTGCGCATAAAAAACAAGGGTTTTAAACATACTGTTTAAAACCCTGGTAATCTTAAATCTACTGCTCTACGGGATAAACAGACGCCTGAGTCTTGTCTCTTCCCTTTCTCTCAAATCTCAATACACCGTCAACTGTTGCGAACAATGTATCGTCACCGCCGCGTCCAACATTGATACCGGGATGGATCTTTGTTCCGCGCTGTCTGTACAAAATATTACCGGCTTTTACGAACTGTCCGTCTGCTCTTTTAGCACCAAGTCTCTTGGCTTCTGAATCTCTGCCGTTCTTGGTGGAGCCAACGCCCTTCTTATGTGCAAATAACTGAAGGTTCAATTGTAACATCGGTCTACACCTCCTTCACATCAAGTCTAAAATACTTATTATAATCCTTCTGAATCTGATTAAGGCCCAACATCAGTGAGTCCATAAGCAACTTCCCTTTATCATCAAGCCCTTCGGGAAAATCACATTTAAGCATTCCCTCTGACACTTCCCCGATAATATGAGAATCCGTAAACTCTTCTATCGAATTAACTGTATTGATAGTAAGCGTCGAAACAGCCGAACATACAATATCCGAGCCTATTTTGGCAAAGCCGGCATGGCCCTTGCATAAAAAGCCGCTGTATTCTCCGTTTTTTTTATATATTACAGCCTTAACCATCGCATAATCACCGTTAATTAAGCGTTGATCTTATCAATCTTAACCTGAGTGTATGCTTGTCTGTGACCATTCTTGTTATGGTATCCGCTCTTTCTCTTGTACTTGTAAACGATAACCTTTTTGCCTCTGCCGTTTCCAACTACTGTAGCTGAAACTGAAGCATTGGCAACATCATCGCCGACTAAGAGCTTATCTTTACTAACTGCAAGAACATCATCAAACGTAACAGCATCTCCGGCCTCTGCTGCGAGCTTCTCAACCTTGATAACATCGCCTTCAGAAACCTTATACTGCTTTCCGCCTGTTGCAATAATAGCGTACATAAGGGCACCTCCTTATTATTTACTCGCTAGCTGTGGTGGCCTTCGGCACTTATAACCTCGCTATGCGGCATACCCATATAAAATACCATGATTTCACATGTATGTCAAACAAATTTAGATATAAGCTTTATATTATCGTGAACACTTGAGTATAGATGCAGCTTCTGATCAAAATCAACAGCAGATGCAAGAAGAATATAATCATATTTTATTTTTGATTTTGCCGCACTTTCGATAAGTTCCTCAAGGCGCCTATAAGGCATATGGGGGCGATTAATGTGACAGGCGCATAAAATTATGCTGCCATCCGTTGTAGTTCCCGCAATATCAATCGCATCATTCTTATCAAGAAATCTGCCGAAGGAATTTGCTCCTATGTTAAGACCGTCTTTTTTAAGCTGCAGATCCAAACACTCTCTTACTATATCTACAAATACTGTTTCTCTGTATGCATTAAATCCGCTTTCTATAAATTTTCTGTAAAATCTTTCCGGCGAAATGATTTCAAGCATTGATATATTAGGAAAAATAAATTTATACCAAAAGCTTATAAAAGGATCGCATATGGTATATATGCCCTTTTTTACATTGGAATTTTTAAGGGCCGCAAAGGATTCCGCTTTTCTTACAATGCCTCGATCAGACAAATTCTTAAGATAAACTGAAATCTTGGCTCTATCATATCCGCTCTTCTCATGAATATCGTTAAGCTTAACATTTCCATCCGATAAAATATACAAAAGTGTGTTATAAACGCTCTTTTCTCTAAGGTCAGAGGGCAAAAGGCTATCCTTAAGTCTTGCGCAAAGTCCGTTTGTGCCAAGCAGCTCATTAATGATAAAATCCTTGCAGCTTACACCGTTTTTATAATAATTCCAAAGTTCCCTATTGCCTCCCAGGCAGGCATATACCGAGGATAACTCCGCAAAATCCGTATTCTTATATTTTGATGATATTTCCAAAAAAGAGCCGGCCTCAACCTTAATAAGACAGTTTAATTCGTAAACCGCCTTACCAAAATATGAAGGCATTTCATTCTCGATAAAGTTAGTGTCCTCAGTAGATAAAATAAACAATATATTAGGCTGGTTTCGAAGCAGTGACAATATAAAGTTAAGAAATGTTTTGTTTCCTTTTGACAGATGCGTAAAGTCATCAAGAACAATGACTTTTTTATTCTCAGAAGAATTCACATAGCTTTTAAGCACTTTATTAAAGTCTTTGACATTAGTTAGCGAATACTTAAAACTTTCCGCAAGCTGCTTTGTTATAAAATTAAACTGAAGCGGCAGATCGCAGGGGACTGCCTTATAATAGAAATATTCTTTATCCTTAAGAAAATCAAATAAAAATTCCTTAAGACCGGCGCGAGGCATTCCGTACACAACAGCTGCTGCACTCTGCTGTGCCCTATACACATTTTCAAGACGAATTATATTTTCCTTCTGTGTCATGCCCTAAATGCCTTGTCAAGATTCTATGTCATATTTGATGCCGGATTTGAATATTTTTTATGCTGCGCAATCTATTGCGGCATCTGCCTTATTATTACCTTTTCAAAATCCATTCTGCTCATTGGTTTGCCAAGAAGATAGCCCTGGATAATATCGCACCCGATTTTCTGCAGGTAGAGAAGCTGCTCTTTGCTCTCAACTCCCTCGGCAATTGTTTTAAAGCCCAGCTTTTTAGCCATGGATATCACCGAATCCGTAATAATGCTCGTGGAATCATCAGATATCATGGAATCTACAAAAGCCTTATCTACTTTCAGCGTATCTATGGGAAGCCGTTTTAAATAAGAAAGGGAAGAATATCCCGTTCCGAAGTCATCAAGCGCCACTCTTATTCCAATACCGCGAAGAACATTGATTTTCTCAATAACATCATCAAAATCATCAATAAACACACTTTCCGTAATCTCAATCTCAAACATTTCGGGATTGATTTCGTACATCATAAGAAGATTCTGAATGAATTCCACAAAATTGTCCTTATATAGCTGAATTGCCGAAATGTTAACAGACATAATAAACGGAAAATGATATTTAAGCCTAAGCTCATTCATCACCTTTACAGATTCTTTAAGAACCCATTCGCCTATCGGAATTATTGCGCCGTTTTTTTCGGCAATGGGAATAAATTCCATCGGACTTGTTATGAAGCCTCCGGATTTATCCGGCCAGCGAAGCAGCGCCTCCGCCCCACGCAGCTTACCTGTTTCCGCAAAAAACTGAGGCTGGAAGAAAAGTGTAAAATCACCGTTATCGATTGCATCCTTAAGCTGCTTTTCCACAGTAACATCATTTAAAAATTTAGTCAGTATATCCGGTTCAAAATACTGAATGTTGCCTTTGCCCCTTTCCTTGGCGCGATATAGTACTATCTCGGCATTTTTTATTACCTCAACCGCACTCCTGCCTGCGTCCGGATATTCAGCCACTCCGGCTGAAACAGTAAATACAACATCCGTCTTATTGCTCAGGCCAAAGGGAAAACGCAGCCGCTCCCTGATTTTCCTATATATAACATCCGCTGAGCGCTGTCCGCAGGGATTATAAATCGAAAGAACAAAAAGATCCGAGCCGAATCTTCCAACATGCACATCCTCCGATTCAAAGGTCTTTAAAAATACGGCAAATTCCTGAACAAGTTCATCACCGAAAAGAAGGCCTATAGAATCATTTATACGCTTAAAATTATCAATATCTACAAATAATACTTCTACACTTGTCTGTTCGCCCTCTGCTCTTGCACACATATCGCGAAGAAGAGATACGAATTTATTCCTGTTATACAGGCCTGTTAAGGAGTCATAATACGCAAGATAAATAAGCTCATCATTACGGAGCTTATCCTTTGTTATATCAACGAAGGTTACGAGCTTTTCAAGGGGATGATCCTCATTATCGTATTTTACCTTTGCATTTACCTTAAAGGAATACTTTCTTGTCTTAGAGCGTATCTCAACGGTATCTTCTTCAGTTAAATCCCTCTCCATCCCCAGAATCCGCTCTCTGAACATATCCTGATCTTCATCCAGTATCAGACTGAGCATATAAGATTCATCATATGGATGACCTGCGATTTTGGCCCCTATAAGTTCATCCCAGGGGCCAATGAAGTCAACCTTGGTAGTTCCATTTCTGTAATTGTAATACAAATAAACATTTCCCGAATATTCCGCTATCTGACGGTATATACGTTCACTGTTCATCAGTTTTTCATTTAATGCAGTCAATAAATCAATCTGATACTTAAGATCTTCCATCCCCAAATAAGTCCCATCTTAATAATATTTATCCCAAAAGTGTATTCTGCTTATTTTTTCGTTATGAAGCCCTTTGCTTTAAGAAGTTCTGCGCACAAAACCGCTCCGCCTGCAGCACCTCTTACGGTATTGTGGGATAAGCCTACAAATTTATAATCATAAATTGTATCCTCGCGAAGGCGTCCTATTGATATACCCATTCCTTTTTCGTAATCAACATCTGCCTGAACCTGAGGCCTGTTATCCTCTTCCATATATCTGATAAACTGCTTAGGCGCACTTGGAAGTTCCAGCTTCTGAGGCTCTCCTGAGAAATTCACCATTTTCTCTATAAGCTGCTCCTTGGTGGGCTTCTTTTTAAACTTAACAAATACAGCAGCCGTATGACCGTTAAGAACCGGTACCCTGATGCACTGACAGCTGATTTTAGGCTCATTTGCCTTTACTATTACTCCGTTTTCAACTTTTCCCAATATTCTAAGCGGCTCCTGCTCACTCTTTTCTTCTTCGCCGCCAATATAAGGAATTATATTCTCAACCATTTCGGGCCAGTCCTTAAAGGTCTTGCCGGCGCCTGAAATTGCCTGATAGGTTGTTGCTATGACCTCGTAGGGTTCAAATTCCTTCCATGCTGCAAGAAGGGGTGCATAGCTTTGAATGGAGCAGTTCGGCTTAACGGCAATAAAGCCCTTTTTCGTGCCCAAGCGCTCTTTCTGGTATTTTATTACCTCTGTATGCTCCGGATTAATTTCAGGAATTATCATGGGCACATCAGGAGTCCATCTGTGTGCTGAATTGTTTGAAACAACCGGTGTTTCCGTTTTAGCATAAGCTTCTTCTATTGCGCGTATTTCATCCTTTGTCATATCAACAGCTGAAAAACAGAAGTCAACTAATGACGCAACCTTCTCAACCTCGTTTACGTTCATTACGATAATGTCCTTTACCGCTTCCGGCATGGGCGTTGTCATCTTCCAGCGGTCTCCAACCGCATCCTCATATCTCTTGCCGGCACTTCTCGGGCTTGCCGCTATCACCTTAACTTCAAACCAGGGATGATTTTCAAGAAGCGATATAAAACGCTGACCTACCATTCCCGTTCCGCCTAAAATAGCTACGTTTAATTTCTCACTCATTTTCTCCTCTTTTCCGGATATAATCCTGTGTTATATTTTACTTAAAAAAGCCTTAGCTGCCTTTATTTCATCAAGCATTGCATCCCTTCCCGGTGCTCCCTTTGTAAGGCGCATATCCACACACGTCTTAAGGGAAATCGCCTCATAAATATCTTCATCAAAGGAATCGCAGATAGTCTTAAGTTCATCAAGATCACACTCGTCAATGCTCTTATCCCTATCAATACAGTATAGGACAAGTCTTCCGATAATGCCATGTGCGTCTCTAAACGGAACGCCCTTTTTAACCAGATAATCAGCGGCATCCGTGGCATTTGTAAAGCCCTTTTGGGCGCTTAGCGCCATATTATCCTTAAGGAAAGTCAGGGATTTAAGCATTCCGGTAAACAATTCAAGGCATGATGCAATATTATCCATGGCATCAAAAGCGACTTCCTTATCCTCCTGCATGTCCTTATTATATGCAAGAGGGATTCCCTTCATCGTAGTAAGAAGCGAAAGGAGCGCACCGTACACGCGGCCGGTCTTACCCCTTATAAGTTCTGCAATATCGGGATTTTTCTTCTGGGGCATTATGGAAGAGCCGGTTGAATAGGTGTCTGAAATCTCAATGAATCTGTATTCATTGCTGTTCCAGATTATAATTTCTTCGCAAAACCGCGATAAATGCATCATTATTATCGATGCAGCCGATAAATACTCAATCAGGTAATCCCTATCGGAAACAGAATCCATGCTGTTATTTGTCGCAGCCTTAAAATCAAGCAGACCCGCAACATATTCCCTGTCTAAGGGATATGTCGTACCTGCTAAGGCTCCTGCTCCTAAAGGACAGTAATTCATGCGCTCAAATATATCGGCAAGTCTCGTATAATCTCTTGAAAACATTTCAAAATACGCGCCAAAGTGATGTGCCGCAGTAACAGGCTGTGCTTTCTGAAGGTGCGTAAAACCCGGCATATAGGTTTCAACATTTTCCCCCATAATATTAAGGATTGCACCAAGCAGTTCCTTTACCAAATCCATGTCCTGCTTAACAACTCGACGCGTATAAAGACGCATATCAAGAGCAACCTGATCGTTACGGCTTCTTCCGGTATGCATTTTTTTACCGGCATCGCCAATTCGCTCAATAAGATTAGCCTCTATAAAACTGTGGACATCTTCATATTCCATAGTGGGGATAAGGTGCCCCTTCTTATAATCCTCAAGTATTTCCTCTAAGCCCTTAATAATGCTGTCTGCTTCACTCTCTAAAATAATATTCTGTTTTGCAAGCATCTTAACATGGGCTATGCTGCCTTCAACGTCATCCTCAATAAGTCTTATATCAAAGGAAATAGATGCATTGAAGTTGTAAACGGAATCATCTGTTTTCTCGGTAAATCTGCCGCCCCAAAGCTGTGCCATTATATGAACCTCCATTGTCTTAAAATCACATTATGCGGCTCTACGCAATCGAGTAGGAAGGGATTCCTCCCGCCTCTGCGATAAAAAAAGGGCTACGCAAAGCGCAACCCTCCAAAAAGCTCCCGGCCGGATTCGAACCGGCGACCTACGCATTACGAATGCGTTGCTCTACCAGCTGAGCCACGGAAGCAAAACACCACGCTTGCTATTATATTAAAATAAATCTTAAATTGCAATATAATATTTTTATCAGAAATTCTTAAGATCTTCTTCTGTAAGTTCTATATCCCAGCCATCATCCGAATCATCCGTATCGTAGTCAAAATCCATCGATACATGCGGCCTTCTTACCGGCACCGGAAGAGGATTGTCTATATAGGTGACAGGTTCATTTACCGAATCATCCGCCATACTGTCTGTTATCAGCCTGCCGGAAATATCATCAGACCGTACCGGCTCTCCGGTTTTTGCATCAATTACATCATATGTAATCACCTCAGGTGCTGAAATATCTGCCGAATTTTTTGTCTTTGTATCAATCACATCACATGCTATTGCTTCAGTTTCTGAGGCATCAAATATAATCTCAGGCTCATCAGAAGATATTAAGATAACATCATTTGCATCATCAATATCTTCGAATTTGACTACCTCTACAGGATTATTATCTTCGAATTTAGGAAGTGCCTTTTGCCTCTCTTCGGCCTTTATCATATTATAAAGATTGGTGTTTTCGTTAACGAAAATAAGTGCCTTGGCTCTTAATAGGAAGTCTTCCTCGGACATGCCGGCATAATCATCATTTACCTCATGTAAATCATCCGCATTCTCCGCTTCTTTGGCACTATCAGGCTCTGCACCTCTTAATCTTCCCCATGCAAAGCTTTCATCCAAATGATGATTTAAATATATATAATGAAAACCTATGGCTGATAGTATCGACAGCGTGGCTCTTAGTAAATAGCCATGACTTTCCCTTGATACCTCAAAGTATAAAGCTGCAAAAGAAGCTATAACTGCGCAAAGATAAGGCACAAGGCGTCTGTCCTTATTAATAAGTGCAAAGAACGCAGAACTTAAGGACAGTATCAAAACAAACATATACGCAACCTGATTGCCAAGCGTCATCCAGGCTGCAGTTAAGGTTGACAGTGTTATCCCCTCTTTTGTCGCCAGATAGTAAATATTATTCTCTATATGACTGCCGTCTGCGCTTATAAGCTTATTAAAGGCTGTCTTAATATCCGCACCCGTCACCGCAGAACCAGTTGCCATAATGGTTTTATTGTTAAAGCATCTAAGCACCGCCGAAAGCATATCCTGTGCATCCTGATTCATCTGTCCTGCTTTGACATATAAAAGGCTTGCGCAGATTAAAGCAGCAGCAAATGAGAAAATCAAAAGCCGCAAACCGCTCTTCGGTTTTACGGCAAATGAGCCCAGCATAATGAGCAGAACAAAAATAATAAGCACCGGTTCCGCCAAAAGCAAAAGTCCCAAAAAAACGCAGTAAAGTACCCCAAATATTATTGCACTGCTCTTACCCTTTGCATCAAACAGGAGTATTCCAAAATATAATGTGCATAAAAAGATTGCACACACAAGGCATTCCGTCGAATAGGAATATACACAGAACAGCTGCCCCGGCAAAAACAGCATTATAAATGCGGCACAAAGAGCGCACAGTTTATCTGCCACATGAATTGTTAACAGATATGCTGCTATCGCAGATATTACACACAATGCAACATTTACTATTATAAGTGAGGCCTGCGCATCCTTAATAAAATCGCGCAGGAGTGTAAAAAGGAGTGCATATAAATACTGAGCCGGATTATTAAGAAGCTTATTAACAAGATCACTGCTGACTGATAAGGTCCCATTGCTGAGCATTAGTGAAGCAGAATAATATGTCGCCTCGTTAGATGAGATGGTTGAAGTATATTTAAGCCTCGTGTAAGCAAACAAAGCACATATACCAAGTAATGCGAAAAAGCAAACGACAGCAAGCATCTTACTGTAGTGCGCTTTATCGGTTATTATCATGAGCTTTGCTACGATATTTATCAAAATGTATGCCAAAATAAGGATTCCTCCAAATACAAGTGCATAGAAAAATCCTTCATTCTGGCTGATTATCTGGTCAAAAACCGTGACAAACAGTGAATATCCGACACACAGCATGACCAGAATATCCATTATAAAAAATACCGCATTACTTTTCCGGGTCATTGCATACTATCTTTCCAACGCCTGTTTTAAGTCGGCAATAATATCATCCGCATTCTCTATGCCGACTGAAAATCTTATAAGATCAGGGCGAACTCCCGCCTCTAAAAGCTGTTCATCCGACATCTGTCTGTGAGTATGGCTGGCGGGATGAAGCAGACAGGTCCTCGCATCAGCCACATGCGTAACTATGCAGGCAAGCTTAAGCTTATCCATGAAAGCAACCGATTCATCTCTTCCACCCTTTAAGCCAAAGCAAAGAACACCGCAGGTACCATTCGGCATATACTTCTTAGCCAGATCATAATATTTACTGCTTTTAAGTGACGGATAGCTGACCCATGCAACCTTCGGGTGATTTTCAAGGAATGTGGCAACCTTAAGCGCATTCTCACAGTGGCGCGGAACACGCAGATGCAAGGTCTCAAGTCCGACGTTAAGCAAAAATGCATTCATGGGAGACTGAATTGAGCCCAAATCTCTCATGAGCTGGCTGGTTGCTTTTGTTATATATGCAAGCTTACCGAATTTCTGTGTATAGATGATTCCATGATAAGATTCATCAGGAGTCGTAAGACCGGGGAATTTCTCCTTATGAGCTTCCCAGTTAAAATTACCCGAGTCAACAATACAGCCGCCCACTGCCATTGCGTGACCATCCATATATTTTGTCGTGGAATGTGTAACAATATCGGCACCCCACTCAAACGGACGGCAGTTGATGGGCGTAGCAAAGGTATTATCCACAATAAGCGGTACGCCGTTTGCATGGGCCACCTTTGCGAATTTCTCAATATCAAGAACAACAACGCCCGGGTTTGATAAAGTCTCTGCCAGCACGCATTTCGTATTCTCCTTAAACAGCGAGTTAAGCTCTTCTTCTGTGCAGTCAGGATCCACGATTGAGCATTCAATACCCATTTTCTTAAGTGTCGTTGTAAGAAGATTATAGGTTCCGCCGTATACCATTGATGACATGATCACATGATCGCCTGCCTCGCAGATATTAAATACCGCATAATAATTAGCTGCCTGCCCCGAGGAAGTAAGCATCGCTGCCACACCGCCTTCAAGTGCGCATATCTTAGCTGCTACGGCATCATTGGTCGGATTCTGAAGTCTTGTATAAAAATAGCCTTCCTCTTCTAAATCAAAAAGCTTGCCCATCTGTTCAGAAGTATCATACTTAAAGGTAGTACTCTGAAATATCGGTAAAACTCTCGGCTCGCCTTTTTTAGGCGTATAGCCCGCCTGAACACATAATGTCTCACGACTTAATTCACTCATAATAATCTCCAATCCTGTTTATTCATCCCAGTTATGATATACGGCCTGTACGTCATCATCCTCATCTAAAAGATCCAAAATCTTATTAAGTGATTTGATTGCATCTTCATCAGTTAAAGTCACATAATTCTGAGGAATCATGGTAACATCCGCACTTGCCATGACAATCCCGGCGTCCTCAAGCGCCTTATGCACTTCAGGGAACGCATCCGGATCCGTTAATATCTCAAAGGAATCCTCTTCCTCTGAAAAATCATCCGCGCCGGCATCGAGGGATAACATCATAAGGTCATCGGGATCCATATCGCATTCTTCCTTATCAATTATGATCTGTCCTTTCTTATCAAACATATAGGATACACAGCCCTGTGCACCGATACTTCCGTTGCCCTTAGTAAAAGCGCTTCTTACATTTGCTGCCGTTCTGTTGGCATTATCCGTAAGCGCATCAACAATGATGGCTATACCGTTAGGGCCATAGCCTTCATAAGTGTATAGCTTATAGTTGACGCTGTTTGAATCTCCTGCAGCCTTCTTAATGCCGTTATTGATGGTATCATTCGGCATATTGTTGGCCTTTGCCTTAGCTATTACGGCAGCTAACTTAAAGTTATTATTAGGATCAGGTCCGCCCTCTTTTACCGCAACTGCGATTTCACGACCGATTATTGTAAAAATCTTACCCTTTGCCGCATCGTTCTTCTCTTTTTTGTGCTTAATGTTCGCGAATTTCGAATGTCCTGACATAAAAAATCTCCTTTTAAATAAAAGTCCATAATCTAATATATTCTACCATTGCAAAAAACATTTTACAACAAAAACAGTTGCATTACGACAGATTATGTAAACAACACGTTGTCAAAATCAATCGCAATGCAACCGCCGTGTAAAAATCACGTTATCATTCTATCAGCTTATTGCCGCTATCGTCAGTATCCGCCTTGATACCCGGATTGCCTTTAAGCTCAGGAAGCCTGTGTATTGTCGGAACATATTTCATATCAAACAATTCCATGACCTGTGGGCCGAAAATATCATGCATATAAGAATAAAGTTCTGAATTATATATCTCCATATCCTGCTTCTTTACGATATTTTTCTTAAGCTGAATACGAATTTCTTTGATCCAGACCGCAATTTCCTCTATCTGCTCTGTATTCTCCGCAAGCCTTTTATAGCATAGGTCCATGGTCGATAGCATAAGTTCCTTATTGACCCGGTCAATCTCTCTTGGCAGCTCCATGAGTTCATCTTCATTTTTGGCAAGGCGTTCATTTGTATCATTGATAAGACGTTTTGAATCATTCAGCTTTTTATCAACTGTCTTTTCAGTGCCGCCATCGTTTAAGCCATCCATGTTATCAACGATATCCTTCATAAGGTCCGATTTTATTCTCTTTAAATCCTTATTCTCATTGGTAAGCTTACCCTGACGTTTTAAAAGCACGGCAAGTTCCTTTTCAAGGTGCTTTATATCCTCGGTCGGATTCATCTTGCCGAAAATTCTGTGCCACTTATTATCAAGGATCAGAATCGGAATCTTTGACTTTCCAATCGCCTCATTAAATTTTTCAATGGATGCTGCCATATAATAACCTCAATCATTCTTGCCGTTAAGGCGATAAGACAACTGCATCAGGCTCTCCGACAAATGAACATTTTCCACAAGAACGTCTTCTGGAACCTTTAGGTCGACATGCGCAAAATTCCATATTGCTTTTATTCCGTGGTCAACTAAAACGGCTGCGATTTTGACAGCTTCTGTCTTAGGTATTGCAAGGACGGCAATATCTATATCCTCCCTGTCGATAAAATCACCCATCTCGTCCATACCGCGTATTGAAATCCCCCTTATTGCAGAGCCTAAGAGTCTTTCGTTTCTGTCAAAAATTCCCTTTATGATAAAACCGCGTTTTTCAAAATTAACATAGTTGGCAAGAGCATGTCCTAAGTTGCCGGCGCCTATTAAGATAAGCGAATATTTCTTATCAAGGCCTAATATCTTGCCTATTTCATCATATAGAAATCTTACATTATATCCGTAGCCCTGCTGACCGAAACCCCCGAAATGATTAAGGTCCTGGCGAATCTGAGAGGCAGTAACACCCATAAGCTGCGAAAGCTCCCTCGAGCTTATTCTCTCGATACCGTCATCTGACAATTCACCTAAATATCTATAGTATCTCGGCAGCCGCTTTATAACGGCTTTTGAAATTCTGACATTCTCCATGTTAACCCCCACCACCCAAATATGCCTTAAAAGAGAATATCATCAAGCGATGCGCGAACTGCCTTAATAAATCCAAGAGAGTCTAAAGTCACCGCATTATCAAGTTTTGTGATAAGGGCTAAGTCCTTTGTCATCCTGCCGGCTTCTATTGTAGTAATCGTTGCCCTCTCAAGCTTTTCCGCAAAGCGGACAAGCTCCGGCAGATTATCTATTTCTCCTCTTTTTTTAAGGGCGCCTGTCCATGCAAAAATAGTGGCCACCGAATTGGTTGAGGTTTCCTCGCCCTTTAAATATTTATAATAATGGCGCTGTACCGTTCCGTGAGCGGCTTCATATTCATATACGCCTGAGGGTGATACAAGAACGGAAGTCATCATTGCAAGGGATCCGAAAGCAGACGATATCATGTCTGACATTACATCTCCATCATAATTTTTGCAGGCCCATATCATACCGCCCTTTGATTTCATTATGCGGGCAACAATATCATCAATAAGGGAATAGAAATACTCAATACCCGCCTCTTCAAAACGTTCCTTATATTCCTTCTCATAAATTTCCTCAAAAATATCCTTGAAATGATGATCATATTTTTTGGATATTGTATCCTTAGCTCCAAACCACAGATCCTTCTTCTCATCAAGGGCATAATTAAAGCAGCTCCTTGCAAAGCTCTCTATTGAAGATGTGCAGTTATGCGTTCCCTGAACAATCCCGCCCCCTTCGTCAAAATCAAACACCTTCCGGGTGCTTACCCTGCCATCGGGATAGGTTACGACAAGTTCGGCCCTTGCCGCACCTTCAACATGCTCCTCTACGTTCATGTAAACGTCCCCATAAGCATGACGTGCAATGGTTATGGGCATTTTCCAGTTCTTAACGCAGGGCTCAATTCCCTTTACTATAATAGGCGTTCTGAACACAGTGCCGTTAAGTATTCCTCTTATAGTCCCATTAGGGCTCTTATACATCCTTTTAAGCTTATATTCCTCCATTCTGGCTGCATTCGGAGTAATTGTTGCGCATTTTACGGCAACACCGTATTTAAGAGTTGCATTTGCGGAATCAATTGTCACCTGATCATCCGTCTCATTACGGTTCTTAAGCCCCAAATCATAATATTCGCTCTTTAAGTCGATATAAGGAAGGATAAGTTCATCCTTAATCATACCCCAAAGCACACGGGTCATCTCATCCCCGTCCATCTCAACTATCGGTGTTGTCATCTGAATCCTGTCCATTGTAATCTGATCCCTCTTTCTTAAAATTCTGATTTTAATTTTATGCAGCTTAAGGTTTATTTCTTCTTCTTTGCCGGTTTATACAAAAACAGTACTGCGGCAAGACATAATAAAATCACTATCACAAACCAGCGTGCTTTAATATTATACACCTTTTTATTAATAGTATTAAGTACACCCCCATTAACTGTAAGGTCATATCCGGCATTTGCATTATCAGAAGATTGTATCACTGTAACAACCTTGTCACCTGCTTCATTTTGGGCACTGTCATCAAGTGCCGTATCTGCGGATGCCGGCACGGTCATTGATTCGCTTTTAGCATATATTGCATAAGCAGAACAGTGATTTGCCACAAAGCTTATATTGCCCTCTGATACAGAGGTCGGAAGCTCCGTGAGTGAACCGTTCTCATCAAGGGACGCCACTTTAATATTATCATCCCCGATAAATTTCCCCGGAAGCGGCATCGTAACATCAAGCTTTGCATCCCCAAGCTTATGGATTTGTATCGTCTTGCTCTTATCATACAGCGTAAGCTCTAAAGGAGTCATCTTAACATTGTTCATTGCGCCGTAATAATTATATAATCCGGCATTTATTGCATCCATTAAGGATTCATCTTCACTTATGGTAAGAGTGTACGGTTCATTTGAATCGGTAAGAGCGGCCGCAGCACTGCCGCTTATATCATTACCGCTTAAAATAACCGTTATCCCGCTTGAGGCAAAGCTCTTATCTCCTATCGAAGATGTTATGTTCGAAAGCAGGCTGTCGAGGTCTGCCGATTTATTGCCTATTACATTAACGCTTGCAGGCTTGGTATCACACCATTCATTATAGTTAAGATATGCGTCAAAGGCATGTTCCTTAACACCGTCCATAACATAATTATCATTGGCAATGGGAACATTTGCATCAATATTGACTATTCCTGCATCGTTTGGTTTTTTTGTCGTCCTAAGGAGTGCAAGGGTTCCCGTAGTTTTTAAAGAATCCGCTGTATTATCTAAAGTCTTTGCATTCTCATCCGAACCGCCCGAATTTTCAGCATCTTCTAAATTCTCCGCCGCCTCATAGCTTCCGGAAATCGCATATATCTGCCCATGGAACCCATAATATTTAGGATCAAAAAGGGTTCCCGAATCAAGATCACAGTCGGACTGCACGATAACATTTTCAACGCCGTTTAAGGCATCCGTTCTTAAATCTCTTGCTGACAGCCTTGTAGCCGTATCCTTATAGGACACATTGGGAACATTGCTGCCGTAGAATAAAACGGTTTTAAGCGGGCATGAATTACCTGTTGTATCAAATGCCCCAAGGCCTATATTTTCAACTGAATCAGGTATTGTAACCGCATCCATCCCCGTATCGCAGAAGGCCCTGTCCTCAATGGTCATAAGGCCCTCCGGAAGAGTAAGTGAGGTCAGATTAACGCAGCCGTTAAAGGCATCTTCGCCTATTTTAATAACGCCAACAGGTATATTAACACCCGTAATATCCGTATTGCCCGTAAAGCAGCCTGCAGCTATCTGTCTGGTTCCTTCCGGAATGGATATATTGCCGCCCTCTCCCTTATATGCCAATAGAATTCCGTCTCCCACCGTAAGGAAGGAATTACCGTCTTTAGCATTTTTAAAATCTTCAAGCCATTTGGTGCCGTCAAAAGCACCGAGCTCTATATTGGTAACAGACGAGGGTATATTGACATCTTCAAGATCCTCACAATGATAAAAAGCCGCATAATCAATGCTTGTAACGGAATCCGGGATGTCTATGGAAGAAATACCGGTTCTTGCAAAAGCAAATTCATCTATCTTATTAACGCTGCCGCTTATATTTACGCCTTGTAAATCAGAATTCTTATAAAAGGCTCTCTTACCGATCACATTGACTTCATCCGGCACTGTTACATTCGCTTCATTACCGTTATATGCAGCAAGAGTTCCGTTTATTATATCAAAGGTATCAAGGCGGCCCGTTGTATTGCCACCCGATACTGCCATTAAGTCTTCGTCCTCAGCGTCTTCAATATTATAACCGCGAACAGGCATATCTGAGGACATCAGCATAATGGCATTGCCGCCTATAAGCATTGACGATCCAAGTTCGCCTGAAGACTTATTATTGGAAAAATCCCGATCCTTAATGAGCGTGACCCAGTTGCCGTCTCCGCTGTAGGAAGCCGTATACCCGTAAGGCTGCTCCTGGGCATTTGGATCCTGCGCAGGCGTAGGAGTAGGTTCCGGCTCCTCTTCGTTCACATTGCCGTCCCCTGCAGCTGCCGATGAAGCAGAGGCCTGGGTTGCGGCTGCAACGGTACCTGTTCCCTCCTCTAGCTGCTCAACTTGTGAAACAGGCACCTCCTTAGTCAGAGTACCCCCCGGAGATACGAACTGAATAGTCGCTCCGCTGCTTAAATAAAAAGCCTTTTCATCTATATAACCTACGGAATCCGGAATAGCCACACTTTTTAAATTCGGACAGTCCGCAAAGGAATATGCCATAAGGGATTCAACAGAGGTCGGCAGAACAACTTTACCCAAAGAATTGCAATTTGAAAAAGCATATTCAGGTATCTCTTTTACGCCCTTTGACACCGTAACGCTTGCTAAGGAATCAGAACCCCAGAAAGCATACTCTCCTATCCTATTAACGGTTGCAGGCATAGTATAGGCCGAAGAAGTTCTTCCGGGCAGATACTGGATAAGTATGCTGCCATCCCTGGTATATATAGCGCCGTCAACGCACACATAGTAAAGATTTCCGGCAGCAATTGACACATTCGACAAAGAGGTACAACCGGCAAATACGCCGGAGCCTATATTGTCACATTTTTCGGGGATATTGACACTTGTCAGATTCTTACAACCCGAAAAAGCGCTGGAACCTATCGTTCTAACGCTTTCACCGATCTTGGCCGTATTAAGATTAACGCAGTTCTCAAAGGCCGCATAATCAATTGTTCTTACAGAATCGGGTATTACAATCTTACATAGATTTGTATTGCCTGAAAATGCATCTTTACCGACTGCCGTAATGGTATTGGGCAGAGTTACCTCTGTATCCGAGCCGGTATAACTTACAAGGGTGGAACCATCCATTAGAAAGTCACCCCGCTGCGTCGTTGCCGATGCATCTGATGCAGGTATGCAGATAAGAATGACTGCAGTTACTGCAAGCAATATGCCAATTACCCTGCGAATAATCTTACCCATTCACATCCCCTTAAGCATTTTTCACCTTATGTGCATATTCTTCAGGATCCTTCTTTATAAACAGAAGCACCGCAACAGCAGCAAGTCCTATGCACAAAAACCACTTGGGATGAATAGGGTCTGCTGTTTTGGGTGTCGCATCCGCGATTCCGGTATCCGTTAAGTTTGCAGTATCCACATATACAACATAGGGTGATAAGTGAGTCACCGTGTAAGTCATGCAGGGTACGGAATTGATCATGGTAAATCGGGGCTGTATCTTATCAAGCTTACCGTCTACCGTAGAGGCCACCTTGGCATTTCCTCCATATATGGCAAGGTCATCCGGAATAGGCATTGTAATGCTTATCGATGTACCATCCGGAATAGGGCTTATCTTATTGCTTCCCGTGGAATCATACAGGCTTATATCAATAGGCAGATATCTTATGGCATCAATATTGCCAAAGGCTGAGGTAAGCGCAGCTATTGCATTATCATTTGCTTCCTGAGTCTGGGTTATCTTAACAACGTAATTATCCGACGAGCCGTTAACTGTTGCACTCATCTTGCCTACATCCGTAATTCCGCCGGCAGTTGATACAACAGAGGTCTTGCCTGCACCGGAGGAGGTTTTAGACGTAGCAGTGCTGCCTGAAGAAGTCTTGGCAGCCGTAGTCTGAGTCCCTGCTGCAGTACTTAAGGAAGGCGCTGCATTCTGTCCGCTTAATATTATAGGATGCGATACAGAGGTCGAGGTCGAACTGCTCGAAGATGATGATGAAGAACTGCTGCTCGAAGAACTCTTAGAACTCGTGCCGGAAGACGTAGTACTTTTGCTTGTAGTACTTGTCTTAGAGGTAGTAGAGGAACTCGAAGTCGATGATGATATCTCCTTATACTGGGCGATAAAGGTCGTGTCCTCATAAAGCTTACTGGTGACAGTAACCGTATCATCTCCGCTGCTCCAACCCGTAAAGGTATAACCGGTCCTTGTAGGATCTGCAGGCGGATCTGCTATAAAGCCCTTCTCAACGCGCTGGGTATTTATAACCTTGCCGTCATAATCAATAAACTTAACAACAACCTTGCCGTTTATCACTTCAAAGGATATATTCTTATGTCTCTTTGCATAGCTTTCTGCCGCAGAATCCTCTAAAGATACAAAGGTAACATCCTCCACGTTGTCAAAGGCATTGTCCGCAATATCATATTCAGAAGCCGGAAGGTCCACCGTAAGAGCTACTGTCTTAGGATTGGTTGCCGAATTTGAGGCAAAGGATTCTTCATAAAGAGCCACTCTTGCTTCCGGAAGATCAACCTCCTTAAGCTTATCGCAGTCATAGCAGGCTTTTGTACTTATTGTTTTAAGATTATTGGCCGTACTTAAATCAAGCGTCGTGATATGGTCACAGTTTTGAAGTGCTGACTCCTTAATGTATCTTATATTTTCCGTCTCAGCTGCTGTAATCTTCGCATCACCTACATATTCACCGCGCCCGGGAAGGCACTCCTCTAAAGTGGTCGCCGTGCCGTCATCAGAGAATATAAGGCCGTTCTCACACCAGTATTTGGGATTCTCAGCCGTACCCGTTGTTGAAGCATCGCCTAAGAAGGATACATTTGCCACTCTTGAGGTAAGCGCAGTACCGGGAGTTAAATCATTAACATAGAAAGGCAGCGTTCCAATATCGGTAATATCTGAATCGAGCACAAGATTCGTAAGTACCGTGTTATCTTCAAAGCAGCCATCAGGCAGCGTCTTTACATCCACAAGTTCAAGACTCTTAGTGCCATGAGGTCCGTTTTCCGAACACCCGCCGCCAACCTCGTACCACGGATCAACTGCCTGCTGGAAATAATTAAGAGTCATATTATATTTAGCCGGCAGCGGCTCATCCGTAGTTGTCGTACCATCAGTCTTAGGATAGGTAAGACCATCTACATTATATTCCGTTGTTGCCTTATCAATGTTGGTAATACCATAGGGAATCACCATGCTCTCGGTACATTCCGCTATCCAGTCCTCCATATTGTAGCGGTCTGCGCCGTTTTCTTTATTAAGCATCATCTGGTGGATTGTAAGAGTCTCTGTCTCCTCAGTCTTATCACCCTTTTCATCAAGCTTATAGCCTGTAATCTTTGTTGTTACATTAGGGTATGATAAAAGAGCCACTCCACCACTTCCGTTATTAAGTGACTTATCATATTTACAGGTAAGATTATAAGGATTGCCGGATACATAGGTTATATATCCGTCAGCCTTTGTATTTATGGAATTACCCGCAATGGCAAATTCATAAGGACCATAGCCCTGCAGCATCGGACCCTTTATCGTAAGAGACTCCCCCTGGGTATAAAATGCCTCATTACCTATTGTTCCGATATGGATGTAGTCATAAGAACTGCCATGCATATCATCATCTATAAGATTAAGATTTGTAAGCTTAGGACACTTATAAAAGCACCTATCGCCTAAGTTAGTATCCCCGCTGGTGCCTTCAACCTGCTTAAATTCAACCTTTTCAAGGCTCGTATTCTCGGAAAATGCACCTGAGCCTATATCAACACCGGCCGTAGTTATGTCGACTTCTGCCAGCACGCCGCAGCTCTTAAAAGCATTAGCTGCAATGCTTGTAACAGAGGATGGAATTGTTATAATGCTCGGACAGGCTTTCCCATCTTTATCAGTTGCACTTAAATTCTCAAAGGCTCCGTTTCCCGACTCATCCGTCCCTATGGCAGTAATGGAAATATTTCCGATCTTATCCTTAATCTCGATTTTCTGTTCAGGATAAATATTCTTATCTTCAAGCCCCGATACGGGAATGCAGTCTGATATTACGCCGTTTTCATCAAATACCATCTGATATCCGTTGCATATAAGAACATATTTAATGACGCCTCCGCTTTCGTACATGTAGGATAGGTCATTCTTAATGGCATATACATAGGCATTGTTGTCAGAACCAAGTCCCTCACCCCAAATGGCAAAAGTTCCCTTAATATCTTCAAATTCATTGGTATAGGCTTCGCCGCCCTTATTAAAGAATCTGACCCACTGCAGATTATCACAGCCGTAAAAGGTTTCTTCATTAAGTATCTTCTGCGCTTTGGTGCCCCAGTTTTTAGGAAGATCAACATGCTGAAGATTGGTACAGCCCGCAAAGAGACCGTAGCCCGTATATTGATCCGTGTTATCATCCGGCGAATGGTCATTAACATTACCGATCTGTGTAATATTATCGGAAAACCAAATGTCCGTTAAGGCTTCGCATCCTGCAAAGAAATAATCGCCTATTATGGGACCGTCAGCAGAGGTCACCTTGCTAAAAAGAGTAGGCGAACCTAGTGATTTAGTCTGATCATTAAGGGCTGTACAGCCATAAAAGGCAGCTGAGCCAATCTCTTTGATTCCGGATGGGAAAGCCAAAGAACTTAAGGATACACATCCTGCAAAGGCGCCGTCTCCTATCTGTGTCACACCATCCTCAATTTCAACGGTGCTTAAACGGCTGCAGCCTGAAAAGCACTTTGTTCCGATCGCACCGCAGCCATTATATATATGTATATTTTCCAAAATAGAACAATTCTCAAAAGCAGAATTACCTATCTTTTTAATAACATCGGGGATTTCAATTGTTTTTACATTCGAAATTTCCTGAAAGGCACCGTCGCCTATCGAAGCAATAGGCTGCGACACCTGATTGGTACAGGCATAAAATACATCCTGCTCCGTCTGTTGGAATTTAGGATTGTTATTATCAAGAATCTGCAGCGTCCTGTTGCCGTCAGCATCAATTAAAATATCACAGGTTGCCGCATCAGTCCCTTCAGTAAGATCAAGCTTACTGTATACCTGCTCATTGCCGTCATCATCTATGTAAGTACTGAATTCATAGGTTTCTTCAACGACCTTCATGTAATTTATGGAAGTAACATGCTCGTTGGAACGTGACTCCTTTGACTCAACATACCTGTAGAAATGTTTGGGATCACTTACCGGAAATACAATATAGGCAGGGTCCGCCTTAACCTCATTATCCATGTTATATACAACTGAGGTTCCTAAATTAATTGTATTATTCTCAACATAAACATTCGCCGAGTCACCTATATATTTATACAGGTTTGTATATTCTCCGCCGCTATTATCTGATTTTGACAATTCATAGATAGGCACTGCAGTACCTTCACCCGCAGGACGCATATTTGTCATATCTATTTCAAGATAATTCTTGGTAAGATTATCCTTAGTCTGCCTAAGACCTTTATAGGGAAAAGCATACTGCACCTTAACTCCTGTTTTGCCGTCATCATCGACATCCTTCCATATACCTGTGTCTCCGGAGGGTATAGTTTCCCTAAGGCCTGCCACGGAAGTTCCCGTAACATGATAATATTTAGGAGTAGTTTCATTTACGTCATTAATAATCGTATCAAGAGAAGGAATTTCCCCGGACGTTCCCGTATCAGGAGCAAGAGCCTGGGCATCCGTTACGGGTATTGCCGCAACTATTAATGAGGTTGTAAGCAAAAGAGCTCCCGCTGTGCGTCTTACACTCTTTTTAAGGCGCAGCTTACCCTTCTTTTTATGTTTGTTTGCATTTTTTGTCTGTGCAGATTGTTCTTCGCGAATTCTCTCGTCTGCCATAATCCAAACTCTCCCAAATAATATGTTAAGATTTACTTGATTTTCTTAGCAACAACAACAAATCTCTCTGCCCCCTGGCTATAATCACAGGTTGACAGGGTAATAAGAGGGTCGCCCCATTTAGCCGTTACTCCCGTATCGTAAAGGGACATTTCTGCCATTGCCGCCATATTGGAATCAAATTCCTCCTCGGAATTGGCACTTACGAACTGATAATACTTAAAAGCCACTTCCACCTCGTCATGCACGACCTCTTCGAATACGTACATCACCTGATACTCGCCCTTTTCATAAAGCGTATCAAACTTTATTACAGGGTGCTTCTCCATAAAACTCTGCTGCTTATAGCCCTTTAAGGCGCCGAACATCTTGCCGGATTTCATATTATGCCCGTATATTATTATGTTCTGTGTCCTGGGCCATATGCTGCACTCCGGGTCTATAAATATTGAACCGTTATTATCCTTTTCCTGATTAAAATTATGATTAAGATAATAATCTGTGTTTTTTGAGTACATAACAGGATAATCAATTAATGTATCGTCAATTTTGATCCATCCTATTAGACTTTTATTCATATTATAAAGAGTTGCATAGTCTTCCAATATATCCGGTGTTTCGATATCATCAACCGTAACACGGGCTTTTTTGAACAATTTATAGTCTGTATCCTTAAGATCCGATAAATGCTCATAGGACCCCTGGGTATCGGATGCCTGATAGCAATAAAAGGCAAAATAACCCAGGGATGCAACCGCTATTAAGGAAATTATACAGGTTATTATCTTACGTGTCTTTATTTCCTTTGGAAGTTCTTTAAAGGGGATGCGTCTATGCTTATGGGATTTCACTTTGCATCCTCCCCATTGGTATTATCAGCGCTTTTATTAAAATAAAATCTGTACTGGAATATACCGTTTCTTGAAGCATATTCGAATTTATCGGAAAAAGACCCTATGATTTCCTCCATTATGCGGCAGGTATATCCCCAGGCCTTAATATCCGGCTCTCCTATACGGACATCATAAAGAATATCAACCTTTAGGGCAGCTTTATCCTCAGTTATGTCAACCTTGCCCCTGTAGCCCTTCATATAATTGTCAAAGGCATTGCCTACAAGTGAAACAATAAACGCCGCCTTATAAAATATCTCATCTTCACCGGGCTCTGCGGAATTATTAAGCTGAAAATATTTCTTAACCTCCGGATTATGAAAGCGCGATGTTAAGTCCAAATAAAATTCGCCAAAATCAAGCTTCCTGTCAAGGAAAATAGGAATATATCCCATTAACTGCCTTTTTGCAAAATCAAGCACCGATAATAAAGATTCATCCTTATTACCTTCAAAAAGCAGGGCGCTGCTTTCGGTAAACATGTCAATAACCTTGCTGTAACAGGCAATCCTGGCATTTAAGATTGAGGACATCTCATACATTGACTTCTTATAGGCCATTTCCTTTTTACGAAATGCCTCATTATTGGCCTTATGAACTTCTTCCCCTTTAATAAAATTCGTATACTCCGCAAGAATATCCCTGATGTTCTCAGGCTCCGTCTGTTCATCGAGAATTATCCTGGAATAATCGTAGACATTAAACAGCTTAATGGCATCCGTTATTTCATCCGGCTCATAAGAAAATACAAACAGGCATTTAGGAGAATCATCAAAAATAATCTGGGCAAGCTCCTCGCCGTTTATAATGTCAAGACCCACGGAAACAAGGGCAATATCAACAGGATTGCTGCTCACATAATCAACCGCCTCAGAGGCCTCAGAAAAGAATGCGTAAGTATATTCGGAATTATTCTTAAAAACATCCCCAAAGCGCTCTATTTTAAGTTCATCATTTATTACAAAAAGTACATTCAGCATAAACTAATTAAAGAATGCCCTCCGCATCACTTGCATATAAAGTTAATAATACGGCCCGGAACATAGATAACCTTAACAATATTGCCTGTAAGCCTCTCTCCCAGCATCTCCTTTGCAGCCTCTGCGGCCTCATCCTCGGTAGCTGCCTTGGGAATTGTTATGGTTCCCTTTGTCTTGCCTAATATCTGAACGCCGATCTCAACCATATCATCAACGGTCTTAGCTTCATCATACTCAGGCCATTTTTCATAGGCTATCGTGTCATCATGACCTAATATCTGCCATAACTCTTCACCTGCATGAGGACATATGCAGGAGAACATCTTTATAAATCCTTCTGCGTACTTAAGGCTGATGCAGCCTTCCTTATAACAAGCATTTATGAATATCATCATCTGGGAAATTGCCGTATTAAAGGCAAGGCGTTCAAAATCAGATGTGATTTTCTTAACGCTCTGGTGGAAAAGTTTTTCAAGAGAAGGCGTGTCCTCTTTCACAACGGCTCCTTCCTTTGTAAAGAAGGAATAAACCCTGTTTATAAACTTAAAGGCACCGTTAACACCGTCATTACTCCAGGGCTTTGATACCTCAAGCGGTCCCATGAACATTTCATATAACCTTAAGGTATCTGCTCCGTACTCTCTTACGATATCGCTGGGATTAATAACATATTCAGGATATCTCTTACCCATTTTAATGCCGTTTTCGCCCAAAATCATTCCCTGATGAACAAGCTTTGCAAAGGGCTCCTTTGTAGGTGCAAGGCCTTTATCATATAAGAATCTGTTCCAGATCCTTGAATACATAAGATGGCCTACCGCATGCTCGGGGCCGCCTATATAAAGGTCAACCGGCATCCAGTGCTTAATAAGCTCACTGTTTGCAAATTCTTCTTCGTTATCAGGATCTATGTAGCGAAGATAGTACCATGAAGAGCCTGCAGAGCCCGGCATTGTGGAGGTCTCTCGAGTACCCGTAATGCCGTTATGTGAATAAGCCTTCCACTCGGCTGCATTTTCAAGAGGGGCCTTTCCGTTCTTACCCTTATAATCCTCAAGTTCAGGCAAAATCAAAGGCAGCTCATCATCATCAAGAACATGAATGCCTCCGTCCTCCGTGTGAACAACGGGAACAGGCTCGCCCCAGTAACGCTGGCGGGCAAATATCCACTCCCTGAAGTGATAATTAACGCATCGCTTTGCTACGCCCATCCCTTCAAGCTTCTTTGTGATTGCTTCCTTGGCTTCTTCAACGGTAAGGCCGTTAAATTCCTCTGAATTAATGAGTTTGCAGCCTTTACCCAAATAATCGTATTTTTCAAATGCACATTCAGTAACATCCCGGCCGTCAATAACCTGGATCATGGGAATATTGTGAGCAACAGCATACTCAAAATCACGCTGGTCGTGAGAAGGGACCGCCATAACGGCGCCTGTTCCGTAATTGGCAAGTACAAAATCACCTATAAAGAGTTCAGCCTCCTTACCGTTTACGGGATTTATGCATTTAACACCTTCAAGACGGCAGCCTGTTTTACCCTTATTAAGCTCGGTGCGGTCCATGTCGTTTTTCTTAAGCGTCTCTTCTATGTAGGCCTTTACCTCATCCTGATTTTTGATGCGCGGCATAAGATCCTGAACAAGCTGACCGTCGGGGGCTAAAACCATAAAGGTTATGCCGTAAATGGTTTCTATGCAGGTAGTAAAAATCGAAAACTTACCGCCGCCTACAATCTCAAATTCCACCTCAACGCCTTCTGATTTGCCAATCCAGTGACGCTGCATATCCTTAGTTGATTCGGGCCAGTCTATCTCCTCAAGTCCTTCTAAAAGCTTCTCTGCAAAGGCCGGCTGGTCTATAACCCACTGTTTCATGTTCTTACGGACTACGGGATAGCCTCCGCGCTCTGACTTACCGTCGATTACCTCATCATTTGAAAGAACCGTTCCGAGCTCCTCGCACCAGTTTACGGGCATATCAATATATTTGGCATAGCCGTCCTTATAGAGCTGCTTAAATATCCACTGGGTCCACTTATAGAATTTGGGATCAGATGTTGCCACCATTTTAGACCAGTCGTAGTCAAAACCCAGTTCCTTAAGCTGCTTACTGAAGGTCTTTATATTATCCTGGGTAAAACCATCCGGATGATTACCCGTGTTAACCGCATACTGCTCAGCCGGAAGTCCGAAGGAATCATATCCCATGGGATGCAGTACGTTATAGCCCTGCATTCTTTTCATACGGGACATAATATCCGTTGCCGTGTAGCCTTCGGGATGACCTGCATGAAGTCCTACGCCCGAAGGATAAGGGAACATATCGAGAACATAATATTTGGGCTTTGAAAAATCCCAGACATCGGTCTTAAAGGTCTCATGTTCCTCCCAGTATTTCTGCCATTTTGATTCCACAACGCTGTGGTTATATGTTGCTGCCATTTTTATCCTCCTTAAGGTGTTGCCACCACAAATAATTTAATCTTAATTGCCGTTTAAGTCAAGACGCAGGGCACATGCGATAGCCGCTTTTAAATTGAATCAAACCTGCTCACCAAGGTAATAAAAGCCCATGCATTCAGTAAGCCGAACCTCAACGATATTGCCTATCAGGGCTTCATCTCCCGGAAAGTGAACAAGGAGATTATTTGATAACCGCCCTGTAACAAGGGATTTATCCTGCCTGTTAATATCCTCAACTAAAACCTCTTGAACCTGTCCTTCCACCTTAAGCGCCATCTTTTTCGAGGTTTCCTTAACCGCCTCAAGCACCCTGTCAAACTGCAACTTAACTTCATCCTCCGGTACCTGATTGTCCATTGCGGCAGCAGGCGTGCCGGTACGCTTTGAATATATAAAGGTAAAGGCGCCGTCAAAGCAGACTTTGTTAATTACATCAATCGTATCATCAACATCTTCTTTTGTCTCCCCCGGAAAGCCCACTATAATATCCGTCGTTATGGCAATATCCGGAATCTCACGCCTTATCTTATCTGCCAAGGCAAGGTAGCTCTCCTTCGTATAACGCCGGTTCATTTTGTCAAGTATCCTCGTCGAGCCCGACTGCAGCGGCAGATGGATATGACGGCATATCTTCTTTGAGTCCCTGATTGTACAAATAAGCTCATCCGATAAATCCTTAGGGTGGGACGTCATAAACCTTATACGCTTAATTCCTTCTATTTCCTCTGCCTTCCTTAAAAGTTCGGGAAAGGATATTTCACCTTTAAGCCCATTACCGTAGGAATTGACATTCTGCCCTAAGAGCATTATCTCTTTTACACCGTCCGATGCAAGATTTCTAATCTCACATAATATCTCCTCAGAGCTTCTGCTTCTCTCCCGGCCTCTTACATAAGGAACTATGCAATAGCTGCAGAAATTATTGCAGCCATACATTATATTAACGCCCGATTTAAAGAAATAATTGCGCTTTACGGGAAGTTCCTCTACAATCTCCGCAGCCTCATCAAGTATTTCCGTTATCATCGTCTGCCCATCAGCCGCAAGGCGGCGGTACAAAAGCTCCGCGAATTTGTATACATTGTGGGTGCCAAAGCATATATCAGTACTGCTGTAGCTTTTTTTTATTTTATCAAGCACCAAAGGCTCCTGCATCATACAGCCGCAAAGAGCAATAAGCTTATCCTTCTGCTTTTTCTTAATGCCGCACAGTGTGCCCAGTCTCCCATATAAGCGCTGATTCGCATTATCCCTTACCGTGCAGGTATTATATACGACAATATCCGCCTTCTTCTCATCTTCTTCAAAAACATATCCGGCCTTAAGAAGAATCCCGGCAAGCTTCTCTGAATCCCTTGCGTTCATCTGACAGCCGAAGGTTGCCACATGAAAGGTAAGCTTTTCTCCCTTTATAAGCTCACGCTCTTTAATTATATCATGGCACTTGTCAATAAAATACAGTTGACGCTCCCTGCCCTCGCATGGAGCATTATTTATTATTTCGTCATAATCCGCATTCTGCATATTTTTATCCCATAATTATCCTAAGCTGTCAGCATGTTAATATTTCCGTATCTGTAACAACAATATCCATCTTATGATCCGTTGCCTCTGTGGGCACGCGCTCTGCCATCTGCTCACTAAAAGCGATTCCTATTATCCGGGGGATTTTTACCTTTGATAAAAATCTGTCATAAAAGCCTTTTCCATAGCCAAGGCGTCTTCCCAAGCTGTCAAAGGATATTCCCGGAACTATAATAACATCCGCATTGCTCGTGATTTTCTTAAGGTTATATTTAATGGTATCGGGCTCTAAGATTCCCTTATAGCCGGATGAAAGCTGCGAAAACTTTGAAACCTCATAGAATTCAAGGCCCGGTATACCATCTGTTATGGTGCACTTCGGAAATGCCGTATGAATGCCTCTTTTCTTAAGTTCATCCATAATTGCAAAGGTTGAAACTTCCGAATTATAAGAAGCATATAAAAGGACATATTTAGCCTTTGCCACGGCTTCTATCGTAAACAGTTTATCCTTTATAATAAGGCTCTTATTAAAACGCTCCTCCTTTAAAATGGCATCGCGCTTTGCAAGCATTTCCTTACGCAGCAGTGCCTTTTCGGCCTTAATATTACCGGCAGCCTTTTCATTTTCTTCCTTTTTGCGTCTTATCTCTTCGCCAAGACTTATGACGCTGCCGTCGGCCTCCTTAATATCCACGTTATCAAGCTGGCTCTTAAGTGACCCGCGTATGCTGTCTATGTATACCTGACGCAGCTTCTTCTGTTCTTCTTTTTCAGCTGCATTTAAGCCCTCATTTTGAGATTTCTTATAAAGCTCATTTATCCTTTTTATGGTCTCATCCATATTCATAAGATAAGCATCTCCTTAAAATATCGCCACGAAATTGCGCAGCCTTTGCCGCCGTCACACCTTCTCAACGTAATCCGCAAGGTGAAAATCATCATCACGCATTCCCACAAAGAGTGTTCCGTAATTCCTGCCCTCCACTATCTTGTGAATAACGGATACATCCTTACTGTTTGCTATAACCATATCGGCGCCGGAGTTTACGGCAACGGTTGCCGCATGAAGCTTTGCGCTCATTCCGCCTGTGCCTATTGCAGAGCCTGTAGTATCCTTTGCCATCTCCTTAAGGCTCTCATCTAAGTGCTCTACTACCGGAATAAGCCTTGCATCCTTATTATCCCGCGGATTATCAGTATACAGTCCGTCAATATCCGACAGCAGTATAAGAAGATCGGCGCCTGTAAGAGCCGTAACTATCGAAGCCAAAAAATCATTATCGCCTATGGTATCCTCAACCTCATGTACAGCTACCGTATCGTTTTCATTAACTACGGGAATGACTCCAAGTTCCAAAAGCTTCTCAAAGGTATTATTGGCGTTTCGTCTTGCCACTTTATCACCAATAGTATTCTTGGTCATAAGGATCTGGGCAGTAATATGATTATATTCGGCAAAAAGCCTCTCGTATATCATCATGAGCCTTGCCTGGCCTATTGCCGCACAGGCCTGCTTTAAGGGCACCTCATCAGGTCCCGGCGTAACATTTAAGGTTTTCCTGCCTACGGCAATTGCGCCGGAGGATACTAAAATAACATCCTTCCCCTGATTTTTAAGCTCGCACAGCTCTCTTACGAGCCTCTCCATCTTTGTCAGGTTAAGTTCCCCTGTCTCCATATGATGAAGCGAAGAAGAACCTATCTTAACAACAATCCTTTTTGAGTTCTTAAGGCGGCTTCTTAAATCCCGCTCATTTTCAGACATATTCTCACCCATAACTGATAGTCTCCCAATAAATCATTGATTAATTTGCGCAATGTTCATTGCAGTTTTAATACCGTCAACGGCCGCACTCATGATACCGCCTGCATAGCCTGCACCCTCACCGCAGGGATAAAGGCCTTTTATGCTGCTCATATGCTTATCATCCCTTAATATCCTTACGGGAGAAGATGTCCTCGCTTCAAGAGCATAAAGCATGGCATCTTTACCGTCAAAGCCCTTTATTTTGCGGCCAAAAGCGCCCATACATTCAATAAAGGCCTCATTTATAGCCTTAGGAAATATCGAAGTTAAGTCGGCATAGCTTACATCACCCTTTATACCTTCACATATCGTATCAGGGCATTGTTTATCCGCACATACCCAATCGGCATTTTCACAATTGTTATATTCTGCAATATCACAGCTATTTATATGCAAATTCCCGCTTCGCATATTTACTGCTTTAGCAAACTCTTCATAGCTCTGCGCCGGAATCCTTCCGCCGCCTAAAGAATATGCCTTCTCTTCGAGCTCTCTTTGATAATACATTCCAAGAAGCGGATCGTCCTTACTCTCTCCTTTTCGAACGGGAAAATCACAGGGTTCAAGAGCTGCAATAACAGCACTGTTTGCATAAGCTCCGTCTCTTTTACTATAGCTCATGCCGTTAACGCACAGCCTTTTCTCTTCGCTTGAAGCATTTACTATATAGCCGCCCGGGCACATGCAGAAGGAATAAATTCTCCTGCCGTCCCTAGCCGCACCTGCAAGCTTATAATCCGCGGCCTCAAGATAAGGATTTTCCTTGCAGCCATACTGGGATTCATTTATAAGGCTTTGCGGATGCCTTACCCTAAAGCCCATTGCAAAGGCCTTTTGCTCCATTTTTACCCCTAAAGCTTTAAGCGTTTCAAAGGTATCTCTTGCAGAATGGCCTATTGCAAGAATAACTTTATCCGTTTTAATTATCTTCTCGCCGCCGTTAATGATAACGCCTGTTATTTCCCCATCATATGCCTGCCCGAATGAATTTATATTTATACCGCCGCTATCCGCCGCAGGGCTTTTTGTCTTAAATCCGGTAACCTTTGAATCAAACAGATACTCACCGCCAAGAGATGTTATTTTATCCCGCATCGATTTTATAACTTTGGCAAGGACATCCGTTCCCATATGAGGCTTTGCATCGTACATTATCCTGCAAGGAGCACCGTTTTTAACAAAGGTTTCAAGCACAAAGGCCTGAATACCGTACTTATCCTTTGTCAGTGTATTAAGCTTGCCATCTGAAAAGGTACCGGCTCCGCCTTCTCCAAACTGAACATTGCTTTCAGCATTAAAAATATGTTCATTCCAAAAAGTCTCAACGCTTATCTGTCTTTTTTCAATCCGCTCACCGCGCTCTGCAATTATCGGACGCAGTCCTAAAAGCGCAAGAATATATGCGGCAAAAAGACCTGCCGGACCGCTTCCTATTACAACAGGCCGCATGCCATTATCATCCGTCTTTATGGGATTTGGGACGATAAATTCAACCGGGTTATATGGTAAAATGTCGCACTTTAATTTCTTTTTGCGAACATGCTCGATAATTGCCTTATCAATATCCTTATCCGCAAAATCAAGGCTCACCGAATAAGTAAAGTAAATTAAGGGTTTCCTTCTTGCATCTGTTGATTTTCGCAAAGGTATTATCGTAAAATCGGGAATTCTGCCCCCAAACAGTTTCTCAAGCTTAAGCGTCTTTATTACCGCGCTTCTTAAGTCTTCATCCGTATGATCTGTATTAAGCTTCAGCTGGCGAAGTTCAAGCATCCTTATAGCCTCCCGATAAAGCCCCTGTGGAAAAAGCCCACTGAAGATTATAGCCTCCGCAGTCACCGTTAACGTCTAATATCTCACCCGCAAAAAACAACCCCTTTTTAAGCTTGGATTCAAGATTATAATTGACCTCGCCCGTATCTACGCCGCCGCAGCATATCTGGGCTTCCTCAAAGGAATTTGCGGCATTAACGCGCACGCTGAAATTACATATTGCATCGATAAGGCAATCAATTTCCTTTTTACTGATGCTGCCTGCGCTGCGTGATATCGCAAGAGAGCATTTATCAAGCAGTACAGCCAGTATTCCCTCATGCACAATGCCTGTTAAGGCATCAGATATTGCATCACACGAGAACGCCTTAAGTCTTTGCTCTATAAATTCCTTTGCGCGAACTTTATCATAGCCCTTTAAAAAATTAACATGCGCAACAGGCCTTTTATTCATATTAAGCGCTTTAGATGCAAGGTAAGAAAGCTGCATTGCGGGAATCCCGGAAAGTCCGTAATCCGTAAGCTGAAGTTCTCCGCTATCACTCCCTAATACCTCACCGTCTACGCTTAAGCTTATATCTGCCCTGCAGCGTATACCCTTAAGCTTTTTCCAAAAATTACCCTCGCACCTTAAGGCACATAGCGCCGGTAGCGGCGTAATTATCTTATGCCCAAGCATTGAAGCAATATCGTAGCCGCTGCCATCGGAGCCGGTTTTAGAAGATGCTTTAGAGCCTGCGGCGATTATCAGCTTATCAAATATGTATTCACCTAAATCCGTTGAAACATTAAATGACGGACTGCCCGCTGCGCCGTTTGCAAAATATGATATATTTAAAACATTGCAGTCAAGTATCAGATTGACCTTCTGCCTTCTGCAGGCTAAGTTTAAAACCTTTAAGACTTCTTTTGCCTGCTCACTGTAAGGGTAATAATATCCGTTTCTTACACCGATAAGAAGTCCCATCTCTCCTAAAATATCAAAAACGTCCTCACGGCTTACAGCCCCAAGCACTGCCTTAATAAAATCCTCATCACCATGAAAATGCGATAAGGACATATCTTCATTGGAAAGATTGCACTTACCTCCTCCGGTTGCAAGAAGCTTCCTGCCTGCCCTGCCCGTATGCTCAAGTAAAGTAACCTTATGACCTTTCTTTGCGGCAGTATATGCTGCCATAAGTCCGGATGCTCCGGCACCTATTATTCCGACCTTCACACTGATCTCCCGATAATGCTCAAATACGCTTTCCTAAATATTGGCACTAAATTGCGCTGCCCTGGCAGCATATTAGAGCAAATGGAACAATTTAGCTGCCCTTACCATAAAGGCTCCGCCCGGAAACGATCTGATTTCAGATTCCCTTACTCCCTTAAGAAGCAGCAGGGCCACAAAATAAACCGGCACTCCTACAAGCACTGAAATAACAACACTCACAACAACACTTGCACTCTTTGAGGCAAGGTAATATGTCAAAAGAACAACTCCGCCCATAATAAGCGAAGAAGCTAAGGGAATCACAAAAGTACGCTTGATTTCCTGCCGGTATTTAAGATATTTCTTAATTGACATCCAGTTAAGGATACACATAATAAGCGCAAAGGCCACACAGGATATTACAACCCCGTACAGCTTAAGATCCATTATATCTATTGTAAGATACAAAATTCCCAAATGCAGCACCAGGGCAATCGCCGCGTTTCTTACGGGTATTCTCATCTTATCAATACCCTGAAGCACACCGTTTGAAAGGGTTGATAGCGAATAAAATACAACGGCTGCAGAACCTATTTTTAAAAGCATCGCCGGCATTTCATATTCGCCGTCAAAAAGCATTCTGATAATGGGCTTACCCAAAACCGCAAGGCCTACGGCACAGGGAATTGATATTATCATGCAGAATCTCGTGGCAACTGCCACCTTATGTCTTGCAAGCTTTCTCTCTCCTCTCTCGATGCAGGCCGTAAGAGACGGCATCATAGAAGAACACAGGGAATTTGCAAGGGCAATGGGCACATTTGTCAGTACCCTGTATTTAGTAGAATACATTCCCCAATATTCAGCCTTAATGGAAGTCATACCCTTTGCATCCATGGTGTAATTAAAAATACTCTGGTCAAGCACATCACTTATGTTATAAATCGTAGTACTTAATATTACGGGGAGCACGGTTATTACAAGGAATCTGAATACCGTCCCAAAGGATTCGACTTTCCCGGTATCATCCCGTCTTACATTCTTATTCATCACCTTAGAGGCGGAGGCCATCATAATGATAAGAATTATAAGACCGGCAAGCGCACCTGCGCCTGTACCTAAGGTACCGCCCGCAGCGCCCCAGGCTGCTTTATATTCATCATCCCGCAGTATTGCGGCAACCTTGCTGCCATATTCAAAAAGATATACACCGGCAGCAACTGAAACAATCGCATTTACTATCTGCTCGACAAGCTGTGATATTGCCGTCGGCATCATTGTGCCCATTCCCTGAAAATAGCCTCTCATAACTCCCATAAGGGCAACGATTAGAAGTGTCGGGCCCAGCATCCTTAGGGCAATTGCCGATTTAGGCAGATTCATCATCCCGCTTGCAAGATTATCGGCACAAAAGGATACGATAAGACAGGTTGCCCCACCGGTAAGCGTAGCAAACAGCAACGCCCCATGATAAATCTTGCGTGCATTTTTATACTGTCCCTTTGCGATTTTGGCCGAAACAAGCTTTGATACTGCAACCGGAAGCGAATAGGAAGATATGATCAGCATTATGGAATATACCTGAAATGCTGCGGAATAATAACCCATTCCCGCATCTCCGATCTGCTGCTGAAGAGGAACTCTGTATATAAAACCGATAATACGCGAAATAATACCGGTAATTGCCAGAATACCACCCTGAATTATGAAATTGCTGCTTTTCTTTTCATTGTTCATATAAATTTTATCTTAATATATTAAGGCTATCCATTATCGATTTCTGAGCAGCTTCCATTATGATCCTGTCTTCATCATCCATATGATCGTAGCCCTGCAGATGAAGCATTGAATGGGCAATAAGAAACGCATATTCTCTTAAAAGGCTGTGACCGTATTCTTCAGCCTGGGCAATGATATGGTCCTGGGATAATACGATATCACCAAGGAGGAGTTCATCGGTTTGAGCATCAAAGGCGAAAGGATCTTCCTCAATAAGCGCAAAATCACCCCCGGCAGGGAAAAGATTCATTGGGAAAGAAAGCACATCAGTTGATGCATCAATATTCCTGTTCTCCCTGTTAATCTCACGAATGTTCTCATCATCCGTAAGAAGCAGGTTTACGCAAATCTCATAAGGACACCCCGTAAAATCAAGTGCTGCCTCTGCTGTCTTTTTGAATATCTCTTCATAGTCAAAATCAAGTTTTATATCAACTTCCGAATCAAAATTAAAGGTCATTTCTTTCTCTTTCTTACCACATCTGCTTTATTCTTTGCAGCCTCTTCATATTCTTCATAGGCCTTGACTATTTTCTGAACAAGGGGATGGCGTACAACGTCCTTACTTGTCAAATTGCAAAAGGCAATTTCCTCAACGCCCTTTAGAACCCTAAGCGCCACATCAAGTCCGGACGTTACACCGGGAGATAAATCCTTCTGGGTCCTGTCACCGGTAATTACAACCTTAGAGCCAAAGCCGATTCTTGTAAGAAACATTTTCATCTGCGCAGGTGTTGTATTTTGCGCCTCATCAAGAATTATATATGCATTATCAAGGGTACGTCCTCGCATGTAAGCTAAGGGTGCTACCTCAATAAGCCCTCTTTCCATATTGCGGGCAAAAGCATCAGCCCCCATTATCTGATAAAGGGCATCATAAAGAGGACGCAGGTATGGATCAACCTTACTCTGTAAATCCCCGGGCAGAAAGCCTAATTTTTCTCCTGCTTCAATAGCCGGGCGGGTAAGTATTATGCGTGAAACCTCTTCCCTTTTAAAGGCTGTTATTGCCATTGCCATTGCAAGATAGGTCTTGCCTGTTCCTGCGGGGCCTAAACCAAACACTATCATACTGCGGCGCATGGCATCCACATATTCCTTTTGACCTAAGGTTTTCGGCTTAACGCATCTCCCGTTTATCGTATGGCATATTATATCGGAGTCAATTTCCACTAAGGAAGCGGATTTATTATCCATCTGCATGGCTATTGAGTATTCGACCTGCTGCTCGTTTATATCATTATTGCGGGCGGACAGTTCGTTAAGTTCATTTAGAACATTAAGGGCCATATTAACCTTAGCTTCTCTTCCGATAACCTTTATATTGCCATCACGATTGATAATGGATACCCCAAAGGACTTTTCTATTTTTTTTACAAAGCTGTCAAATGGGCCGAAAATATTCTTGGCATTTTCTAAGGTTATCTGTATTGATTTCTCGCAATTATCAGATGTCATATATAAGAGTACCTCTTATCATTTATGATAGGGCTCGTTATTCATTATTCGAAAGGCCCTGTATATCTGTTCTAACAGCATGACCCTCATAAGCTGATGGGGATATGTCATCTCGCCGTATTTAAGCAGTAAATCAGCTTTATCAATGACGCTTTTACTTAAGCCCAAAGACCCGCCTATAACAAACTGTATCGTTCCTTTTCCAAAAATCATATAATCCTGCATCTTAGCGGAAAAATCAACGGAACTAAGTTCCCTGCCTCTTAAATCAAGAATGATTTTTACAGCATCCTCTTTAAGAGCCGAAAGAATCCTTGTTCCTTCCATATCCTTAACCTTTTCATCAAGCGCAAAGGACTGGCCGTCAATTGTTTTTTCATCCTTAAGCTCTGTTATCTTAAGCTTTGCATATCTTGATAAACGTTTTGAATATTCAGCTATGGCTGCCTCTAAATATTTTTCTTTGATTTTGCCAACGCATATTATTTCAATATTCATCTCTCATATATTTTGGAATAAATATTTTCGGTCATCTGAGCAAGATAAGCCTCATCAAGAGCGCCGAAGGCCTCCGTGATTTCACCGCGTATTGCAGCGGACCTTGGGAAGAATTTTTCTTCTTCAGACATCGGAGCTGCTTCGCTTTTAAATGCCGCCTCATCAAGACTTTCTTTTGTAAAGCCCGACTCAAAATGAGCATATATGCGCTCCGTAAGGTCATCCTCATCCTTGGACTTTGCCGCAATCATCTTAGAAGCATTAAACGACTTTACACCTATTACTATGAAAATCACAAACATTACACCCATGACCACATAGAAAATAAGGCTTATATTTGCCGCCAAAGCGATTGGAATGATTTTTAAATAGGAAAGCAGTAAAAATACAATGCCCAGTGTCCCAACAAGCAGCAGCGCAAAGGCCGACGACTTGTATTCTTCAGCCCTGTCAGAAGCCTTTACGAAGGGCTTTGCGGATACCTTTTCGGCCTCCTTAAGTTCGGAAATAATATCCTGATAATCCTCTGTTTCTAAAAACATGTCTTTATTAACTGTATTCTCATATTCCGAATTCTCATAACCTTCAGCGGTCTCATCAGGTAAAAATGCATCTGCATTCTCCTTCTCATCTTTATCCGCCTTCTCAAGGCTCTCAACGAGTTCAACATTGCAGTCGGCACATCTCGTATAGCCTTCTTTATATTCATAACCGCATTTAGGACACCAGGGCATTTTTAATTCTCCTATTACTTATTGTTTCTTATTGTTTTATTTATTTCTTAAATATTCATCTATTCCCTGAGCCGCCGCTTTACCGGCACCCATTGCAAGGATAACTGTTGCTGCTCCGGTAACCGCATCACCGCCTGCAAATACACCCGGCTTTGAGGTCATACCGTTTGCTTCATCGGCAACAATGCATTTTCTCTTATTAACATCAAGCCCCTTAGTTGTTGAAGAAATAAGAGGATTAGGGCTTGTACCAAGCGACATTATTACCGTATCAACATCAATGACAAATTCAGAACCTGCAACTTCAACAGGACGTCTTCTTCCGGATTCATCAGGCTCGCCAAGCTCCATTTTAATGCACTTCATACCGTTAACCTGCCCGTTTTCATCAGTTAATATCTCAACGGGATTTGTAAGAAGATTAAATATTATTCCTTCTTCCTTGGCATGATGAACCTCTTCTACTCGCGCGGGAAGTTCCTCCTCGCTTCTTCTGTATACGATATATACCTTTGCACCAAGGCGAAGTGCAGTTCTTGCAGCGTCCATTGCCACATTGCCGCCGCCTACAACTGCAACCGTCCTGCCCGGCTTAATAGGCGTATCGTAAGAATCATCAAAGGCCTTCATGAGATTGCTTCTTGTAAGATATTCATTTGCCGAGAATACTCCGCTTGCGGTTTCTCCCGGAATGCCCATGAATTTGGGAAGGCCTGCGCCCGAGCCTATAAATATGGCCTCAAAGCCTTCTTCCTCCATAAGCTCGTCGATGGTAACGGACTTGCCGATAATAACATTTGTTTCGATTTTAACCCCGAGTGCCTTGACATTTTCTATTTCTTTGGCAACTACATCGCTCTTTGGCAGACGGAATTCGGGAATTCCGTAAACAAGCACGCCGCCCGGCTCATGGAGCGCTTCAAATACAGTAACGTCATATCCCATTTTCGCAAGGTCTCCTGCGCAGGTAAGACCTGCAGGGCCGGAGCCTATAACAGCCACCTTATGTCCGTTTAAATTTTCAGGCTTTTGAGGCTTGATTCCGTTTCTGCTTGCATAATCCGCAACGAATCTCTCAAGTTTGCCGATTGAAACTGGCTCGCCCTTAATGCCCCTTATGCATTTACCCTCACACTGACTCTCCTGCGGGCATACACGTCCGCAGACTGCGGGAAGTGATGAGGATTCACCTATAATGCGGCTTGCTTCCTCAAAATTGCCCATCTTTACCTGTTCTATAAATGCCGGAATATTAATGGAAACAGGGCAGCCCTTCATGCACTGCGCATTTTTACAGTTAATGCATCTTGAAGCCTCTTCTACCGCTTCCTCCTCATTATATCCAAGGCACACCTCATTGAAGTTAGTGGCACGAACCTTGGGGTCCTGTTCTCTGACCGGTACTTTCTTTAATACATCCATTAGTTGTCACCTCCGCAATTGCCGCATCCACCATGGTGTGTGCTGCCTTCTTTAAGCTTAAGAATTGCCCTGCCCTCTTCAGTCTTATATAATGCAGAACGCTTCATGGCCTGATCAAAATCAACCTTATGTCCGTCAAATTCCGGTCCGTCAACGCAGGCAAATTTGACTTCATCTCCTACGATCACTCTGCAGGCACCGCACATGCCTGTCCCGTCAACCATGATCGGATTTAAGGATACAACAGTCGGAAGATTTAATTCTTTCGTAAGCAGACATACGAATTTCATCATTATCATAGGACCGATTGCGATGCAGACATCATATTTAATGCCTTTTTCCACAACCAGATCCTTAATAACCTCAGTAACCATTCCCTTGCGCTCATAGGAACCGTCATCTGTTGTAATGTAAAGATTGCCTGCAACTGCTTTCATTTCGTCTTCTAAAATAAGCAGATCCTTTGTCTTGCTGCCGACAATAACATCGGCATTAACCCCCATCTCGTGTAAATATTTAACCTGGGGATATACAGGAGCTGTTCCGACGCCGCCGGCAACAAAAAGGATTTTTTTGTTTTTAAGGGCATCTGCAGTTTCATTGCAAAGCTCCGAAGGACATCCTAAGGGACCTACGAAATCCCTGAAGGAATCACCGCTCTTTAGGGAAGCCATTTTCTCAGTCGAAGCACCAACTGTCTGAAATACTATTGTTATCGTCCCCGCTTCCCTGTTGTAATCGCAGATAGTAAGCGGAATTCTCTCGCCCTTCTCATCCATCTTAACGATGACAAACTGCCCGGGCAGACAGTTTTTTGCAACACGGGGTGCTTTTACATCCATCATATAGATGTTGTTTGCAAGCTCGCATGCCTTTAAAATCTCGTACATTTTTCTCCTCCTGATTTTAATCTATAATTTAACGCCCAATGCCTTACCCTTATGCCTTTAAGTAAGACGCAGGCATTATTATCTGATTATCATATAACGCTCATATCATCATATTGAATTCAATACATAAGCATTATTATTGCCATCCCAGGTGATCCTGTACAGCGCACCGCTTATGGCATCTACCGCAAAGCTCCTTAACACATCGCCGCTGCCATTAAGCTCATCAACAATATAATAGGGCACATTATCCTTAGCATATGCGCTTTTGCAGGAATAGGTATTGCCTATCGTTGCGCTCCCAGTAGAAGCAAGCTGATATGATATGGCATATTCCGCAACTGCCTTATCAAAGGATGCGTTCATATTAAGCTCATAGGTTGCCGATACGGGCTCAGAATATATACCGTCTTCATTTTTGGCTATAAAGGTAAAGGTACTCTTGCCAAGAGGCATGAAAATCGGCGCGGTATAAGCATTTGATTCATCTGTCGGGGATGCCGGATTATCAGTGTAATAATAAGCAATTCCCTCCGCCTTTTTTACACCAATGGGATTCGGCATATTATAGGAGCCGCCATCAGTTAAAAGGATCGGAGCATCCGGAGTATTGAGCAGTATCTCATACCTGTAGGTCCTGCTCTTACTGGGAATTCCTTTTTCATTAAAGAATACCGCTGATATTTCAGTAACCCCTTCCTCTAAAGGTATGGGATCCTCATATAGAAGTGACGCCTTGGTCGGCTCGCTCCCATCGGTGGTGTAATATATGCTTCCGCTCTCATCCGAAGATAAAATCACGGGGTCCGGCTTAACATATGCACCCTCCTCCAAAGAAAAAGTCGGAGGATCCGGGAAGTACTGCGGATATTTAGCCATTATATTTTCGTCATTCGAATAAACAAGCAGCGCATGGGCAGATTCATAATCTCCCTTTGCCTCATAGCATTTTACTATCCTGTCATATAAAGCCACCAAACCCGGATTATTATCAAGGGCATTTACAAGTATGGCAACCGCTGCATCATAATTGTTCAAAGAAGAATATATATCCGCGGCAAGAACATATGCCTTCACCTGTGTATTGTCAATGGCAATGGCCCTCTTTGCCTTTTTCAAGGCATTCTCGGTCTCTCCCTGCTCATATAACTCACTTGCCAGGGCATACTGTGTATCAAAATCATTATAGCGCTTAAGAGAACTTACAATAAAAAATATGCCTATTGCAACACAAATAAAAGCAACCCCTCCGATTACCCATAAAAAACGATTCGTTTTATTCGTATGGGCAATGGCATCGGAGTGATGACTTTTTCTGCCGTCTTTATCAATTTCCGTTGCAGCTGTTATATCTTCTGCGCCTGATAAATCGGGAATTTCTGTTGTTGTCGCAAATACCGTGGTGTCGATATTGTCCTCAAGCTTTATGTCAAAATCGGAAACAATTATTATTTCCTCTCCGCATGTAGGACAATACAGAAGGCCTTCTGGTATTTCTGTATTACATTTAGGGCATAACATACGTAAATCTCCTAACGTATTGCCTCAACGCAGTTATTCATAAGCATTGCGATTGTCATTGGACCGACTCCGCCCGGAACTGGGGTTATCGCGCCGCACAGGGACTTAACATCGTCAAAATCAACATCCCCGCAAAGCTTTCCGTTATCCATCCGGTGTATTCCAACATCAATTACGGCTGCGCCTTCCTTAATATATTCAGAATTGATCATTTTGGGTTTTCCTATTGCAACCACAAGAATATCAGCTCTTTTGCAGACTGCCTTAAGATCTTCCGTTTTGGAATGGCATACGGTAACCGTTCCGTTTTCCCTAAGAAGCAGCAGCGACATGGGCTTGCCCACAATGTTGCTCCTGCCGATCACTACGCATTCCCTGCCTGCAATTTCTATATTGCTTCTTTTTAGCAGCTCTATTATTCCCGCAGGAGTGCAGGACACAAAGCCCTTTTGTCCGATGCAGAGATTTCCAACACTTACCGGATGAAAACCATCAACATCCTTTTTAGGTGAAATAGCATTTATAACAGTCTTCTCATCTATGTGCCCGGGCAGCGGCAGCTGAACTAAAATACCGGTAATCTCGCTGTCATCATTAAGCTTTTTTATAAGATCAAGAAGTTCCTTCTCGGTAGTCTCTTCTTTTAACTCAAAGCTTTTTGAACCGATCCCTATATATTCACAGGCCTTCTTTTTATTACCGACGTACACGCTGCTTGCCGGATCGTTTCCTACCTGAACAACTGCCAGAGTAGCATTTTTGCCTTCACTCTTAAGCTTTGCTACTTCTTCTTTAAGTTCATCCTTTATTGCCTTGGAAATTTCCTTTCCGTTAATAAGGTATGCCATCTTAAATCTCCTTTCAAATACGCCTCACGGCGTATTTGGCGCCGAATTTGCGTTGCCTTGGCAACATATTCCTCTGCAAATTCGTGCGCATCCTGCCGGAGGCTTTAACTTAAGTCGGAGATTGGACTCCGACTTAAGTTAAAATAGACCCACAATGTTGCCGTCATCATCCACATCAATATCATATGCCGCAGGATGCTTAGGAAGCCCCGGCATAGTCATAATGGAGCCTGTAAGTGCCACTATAAAGCCGGCACCGGCAGATACATATAAATCCCTTATCGTAAGGGTAAAATCACGCGGCCTTCCAAGCTTTGCGGCATCATCCGACAGGGAATACTGAGTCTTTGCCATGCATATGGGAAGCTTATCGAAGCCCAAATCCTCAAGGTGTTTTAATTCCTTTTTAGCGCTGTCGGTAAAATTCACCTCACCTGCGCCGTATATCTTAGTGGCTATTATATTGATTTTCTCTTCGATGGGAAGATTCACATCATAAATCGGTGCATAATCTGATTTCTTATTCTCAAGCGTATCAAGAACGGCCTTCGCCAGATCTATTCCGCCTTCTCCTCCCTTTTCCCATACCTCGGAAAGCGCGAATTCGCAATCATTCTCAGCACAGAAGCCTCTTACAAAATCAATCTCATCATCCGTATCGGTAGCAAAGCGATTTAGGGTAACGACAACGGGAATTCCAAACTGCTTTAAATTTTCAATATGCTTTTCAAGGTTGACAATGCCCGCTTTAAGTGCGGAAACATTCTGGGATGCCAGATTATCCTTTGCCACACCGCCGTTATATTTAAGGGCACGTATTGTAGCTACCAGAACAGCCGCAGAAGGTGCAATACCCGCCATGCGGCATTTGATATCAAGGAATTTCTCTGCGCCAAGATCTGCTCCAAAGCCTGCTTCCGTGATAACATAATCTGCCATTTTAAGTGCCGCCTTAGTTGCTCTTACGCTATTACAGCCATGAGCGATATTGGCAAAAGGACCTCCGTGTACAAGAGCAGGTGTATGCTCAAGGGTCTGAATAAGATTGGGTTTTATGGCATCCTTAAGAAGTGCTGCCATGGCGCCTACCGCCTTAATGTCACCTGCCGTAACGGGATTTCCGTCATAATCATAGGCAACGACCATTTTAGACAGTCTCTTTTTAAGATCCGCCATATCCTCTGACAGGCACAGCACAGCCATGATTTCAGAGGCAACCGTTATGACAAAATGATCCTCTCTTACAAAACCGTCGGTTTTAGAGCCAAGACCCACACAGATATTGCGAAGAACCCGGTCATTTATATCAACGCATCTTTTAAAGACAATACGGCGCGAATCGATATTTTTCTCATTTCCCTGCTGAATATGATTATCGAGAATTGCGGCACACAGATTATTTGCGGCTGTAATTGCATGAAAATCACCCGTAAAATGAAGATTTAATTCATCCATCGGAACTACCTGGGAATAGCCTCCGCCTGCAGCGCCGCCCTTCACGCCAAAGCAAGGCCCTAAGGAAGGCTCTCTTAATGCAAGCATGGCATTTTTATTAAGCCGCGAAAAAGCCTGCGCAAGGCCTATACTCGTAGTTGTCTTACCTTCTCCGGCAGGTGTTGGATTAATAGCCGTTACTAAAATAAGTTTTCCGTCTTTTTTATCTTTAAGTGACTTAATATACTGCTCAGAAAGCTTGCATTTGTATTTTCCATACAATTCAAGTTCTTCTGAGGGTATACCTGCTTTAGCAGCGATTTCGGTAATTGGAAGAAGCGCTGCTTCTCTTGCGATTTCTATGTCACTCTTCATTGATTGTTCTCCTTTATAAATGCTTCGAATTCTTCAATTGTCATAAGCACCTTGCGGGGCTTTGTGCCTTCTTCGGCCCCGACTACTCCCGCATCCGCAAGCTGATCCATTATCCTTGCCGCACGATTAAATCCGATCTTATGAAGTCTCTGCAGTAATCCAATGGATGCTTTATCCTTTTCTATTATTGATTTTCCCGCCTCATAAAAGAGCGGATCAAAACCATTGTCGATTTCAGGAGCCGCAAATCCGCCGCCTGATGAGGATGCTGCACCACCCTGTCCTGCAGCTGCACTATCAACCTGATTTTTCGCAGCCTCGTCATAATTATCACCGTCAACCTGACTGCTTAAGAAATCAACTACACGTTTAACCTCTTCATCTGAAACAAACGCACCCTGCACACGCGCAGGCTTTGTATATCCCTGCGGGTAAAAAAGCATATCGCCCTTTCCCAAAAGCTTCTCGGCGCCTACCATGTCAAGAATGGTCCTTGAATCCACGCCTGAAGATACGCTGAAGGCTATACGGCTTGGCATATTGGCTTTTATAAGACCTGTTATTACATCAACAGAAGGCCTCTGGGTAGCAAGTATAAGGTGTATGCCCGCTGCTCTTGCAAGCTGAGCCAGACGGCATATGGCTTCCTCAACTTCCTTTGCCGCAACCATCATAAGATCCGCAAGTTCATCAACTATAATAACGATCTGCGGCATCTTCTTATACGTTTCAGAGCCCATATATTCAGGATCCGTCGTTACAAGCTTATTATAGCCTGCCATGTCCCTGACCTTAAGGTCCGCAAAGCACTGATACCTGCGCATCATCTCATTAACAGCCCACTGCAGGGAAGCACTCGCTTTCTTAGGATCGGTAACAACCGGCAGCAGCAGATGTGGGATGCCGTTATATACCGAAAGTTCAACAACCTTGGGGTCTATCATTATGAGTCTTACTTCATCAGGTGTTGCTTTATATAAAATACTCATTATAAGAGTATTGATGCAGACTGATTTACCGGAACCCGTTGCGCCTGCTATAAGAACATGGGGCATTTTGGCGATATCGCTTACAACCACCTGCCCGTTTAAGTCCTTGCCGACTGCAAAGCTTATCTTACTCTTTGCATCCTTAAAGGTTCTTGATTCAACAAGTTCCCTATAGGCAACAGCAGTATTCTCGCGATTGGGTATCTCTATTCCTATTGCGGATTTGCCCGGAATAGGTGCCTCCATTCTTATGTCCGTTGCAGCAAGGGCAAGCTTAATATCATCTGTTAAGGATACAATCTTGCTGACCTTAACGCCAAGCTCAGGCTGAATCTCGTATCTGGTTACGCTCGGTCCCCGCAGCGACCCTATAATTGAAACATTTACCCCAAAGGTTTCAAAGGTCTCTTTTAGTTTCCTGCCCGTCTCCTTAAGTTCATCGGAAGCATTTTGGCCGTTCTTTTTGGAAACCTCATTAAGAAGGTTAATCGGCGGAAGCTTATAATTCGCATTCACAGGAGATTTCTTAACCGGCCTCTCGGTTTTTACTGCAGGCTTGTTCACAGCTGACGCAGGCTTATTAATGCAGGCGCCCTGCTTATTGACATTCGCCTTAGCATACTCTGTCTCACCAAATGACCGGTCTCTAAGTTCCGTCTCCCTATAGGTTATTTCATGTATATCTGAAGGCTTGCTGTCTGCAGGAGTATCCGAAAATTCATTATACTCTTCTTCATTTCCGGCTGTTTCATATTCACCGCTAAAGGCATCTGCGTTTAAGTTAATGCGGTGCTCTGTCTGCAGGAAAATATTGTCATAATCCGCAAGCATCCCTGCATCCGGTATTATTTCACGCATCTCACCGTTTGTATCTTTAAGGTCAAAAAGGCCTGCTGAGCTTATGACTCCCGAAACCTTATTATCAACCCTTCTTGTCCTGTTTGTATCCGATGAGAAAGTCATGATTTCGGGCTCTCTTTCGGGGATTATGTATTCATCCGAATAAGTGCGCCCGCCGGGTGAAGCATGACTGTCATTTTCTTCTGCATCCGCATCCGAATATGTATCGGGATTTATTCCGCCAGGCATCCCTTCCGCATTTGCCCCGGCATTTACCCCGGCCTCTGCCTCGGCAGCCATTTCAAGTTCTTTTTTCTT
>R03__coassemble_134_pt1 | contig 47907 bp, 39 predicted proteins | sample R03__metabat2_low_PE_060 | metagenome-assembled genome bin R03
TACAGTATTTACAGCACCTACAGTATCTGCAGCATTTGCAGTATTTGCGGCATTTACAGCTTCTGTGTCTGCGTTTTTGTTCTGAGAGTATTTATCTATAATCCGCGCGCCTATATAGGTTATAAGGGCAGCCGCAAGAAGGTACAAGGGCATAGCCGCATCCTGCAGAACATAAAAAAAACAGCTGCAAAAAAGAAGCCATACATACCTAAAGCGCTGAGGGATTAGGTAGTAGGCCAGTACTGCTATCGGAAAAAATATAAAAAAAGTAATCTGCGTAAAAGTCATATAGACCTCATATAAATTCACTCTGCCGCCGATTCGATCTTAGAAGGATTTGGATAATATCTGACCCATGCCTTTCCGAGAATTTTCGACTTATGAACATATGTGTTGTGCCAGTATCTTGAATCAGCAGAATTATTGCGGTTATCACCCATCATAAAATAGCAGTCCTCGGGAACTGTATAAGGTCCGAAATCACCCATGGGTGTGACTTTGACATAAGGCTCATCAAGCGGTTCATCTGAACCGTTAATATATATAAGCCCGTCCTTTATCCACACAACGTCACCGGGCTCGCCGATAACACGCTTTATAAAAAGCTGGCGCTCATCATCGGGATATTTGAAAATCACTATATCGCCGCGCACAGGATCTTCATTTGTATATGCCAGACGATTGCCGAATATCCTGTCCCCGGTCATGATCGTCGGCTCCATGGAGCCTGAGGGAATTATGGCATTTACCAAAAAAACCTTGTTGATAATAAGCGCAAGCACAATTGCGACTTCAATAACTATTATCCACTCTATTATCTCGCGTTTTAAGGAAACCTGTTCCTTACCAGCGTCCGCATTCTTCTTACTCATATCCATCCAAAATACTTTATTTACAAGACTCGCCCGTTATTATAGCTTAGCGGATTCCGATTTACAATAATTTACAGATAATTAAGCTCCTTAAGCTTTTTGTATACCTGTTCTCCCACTATTCGGTAAAAATCAGCCGTGCCGTGGCTCTCATCAGAGCGAAGGCTCTCCGGAATCTCGCCTGAAGCGATACATTTCTTATCTTCATCCGTCGGTGTGATGCCGGCATCCGCAAGACCATTATTTAATAAATAGCCCCTTATATCCAGACAATTATTGCCGAATTCATCCGCGAGCCTGTTATTCCAGTCATCAATCGCGCTGCCTATATTATACTTAGCCGTATAATTAATGACCACATACTTAGAACAGCCCGCATAGCTTATCATAGATTTAATATGCTCTATTACCGTATCAATATTCCCATCATCAAATAAGCCGTCAGAAGAGCCGGCCCATATCACAAGAATATCATCAGGGTCCTTATCAAGCATGGCGTAGGTAGTAAAGCTGTTATTTGCCGAGCAGGCTACTGCCGCTTCACCTTCTTCAAGCCTTGTAAAATAACGGCTGCCGTCGCTTTCATCAATTGACAGATTACCCTTTACTCCCGCAATCTCACAGGGATTTATCCCCGCATCACCGTAATTGCACCAAAGCTCCCAGTCACCGTTATCGCCAACAACGTTTACCTTTAGGGAAGTAACTTCGGCGGGAATCTCAGAGATGCCCTCTATATGCTGAGGATTGCCGCCCTGCCTTGCAGCTATTAGGGAAGCGCGCTCCGCATATACCCCGTAATTAAGTACCTTACAGCCCGAAAGGTCTGACAGCACGCCGGGATAGCTTACTCCACCGCCGCCTGTGCCCTCAGTAAGGGAATCACCCCAGCAGACAATACGCGGCGCGCTGCTAAGAAGCTCATCTCCTAAATTATCTGCTGCAGGTATTTTTTCTTCATCATCTGCCAAGACATCATAACCGGTATCAGCAGTATCAGCAGTATCGGCAGTATCAGCGGCATCAACGTCATCAGCAGTATCAGTATCAGCAGTATCAGTAGCAGCGGTATCAGCAGTATTGGCAGTATCAGCGGCATCAACGGTATCAGCAGCCGGCCGTGATAAATCGGCTTCGCTGCTGCCGCAGCCGGCAGTTATAAGCACGCATGCAGTAAGTGCAGCTATAATCAGGTGTTTTTTCATGCTATCATCCAAAGAAAAAGAGTAAAAAATATTATGCTCAAAGCGTAAGCGTATCCGCTGTTATTTCCGGATGCTCCTTTGTAAATAAGTTGATGCCGTCATTCATTGAATGAACGTTTTCAAGGTCATCAACTACCTTCCCCGCTTCCTTAAAGGCATCAAATTCGGCCTTTGTAATGTATTTTTCATAAAGAGCCACCAGATATTCCTTATCATCTGCAAGTTCTGCATTATCCTTTGTAAGGCACACATAAGGATACGGTCCGTAGCTTTTTGAATCAAAGGTCGACTCACCTTTTGCGGCATCTATAAACCAGTCGGAAGGGTCAAACCCTTTTTCTGTTATTGCCTTAATTTCGGCTCCCGTCATATAAATCGCAGTAGGTGTAAGGGCATTAGGCGGCAGTATTGTTAAAGACATTGAGCCGTCCAGAGGTCCTTTATAGACTATCGAATTGGAAACGGAAACGCTTCTAAAGGGCTGCAGCGCGCTAAGCTCAGATGCATAAGGCACAATTGTCACCTCTACCCGCTCCTCTCGTCCGTTTTCTTCCAAGGTCTTATCTATCGCCTTAGCAGCCACCAGCGCCGCAAGCTTTGCCGTCTCTTCCCTATTAAGCCCATCGGGAAAATCAGCCAGAACCTCTATTTCCGAATTAAGATGCTTTTCATTATATTCATTTAAGGTCGTGAATATATCATCAAAGCTTCCGCTTCCGGCTATATATTTATTAATAACTTCGCCTGTGTAAACAATAGTATCCTGGTTGAAATAATTATAATACCAGGGCTGGATAAAGCCCGTATTTATTTCTTCACTGTAGCCTGAGTAAAGCCTGTCATCACCCATGATATAATTATTGACGGAAATATAAGTATCCCTGCCGCATTCATTTACAAGCCTGGCTCCGTTTTCGGAAACTATATAATCAAGGATTTCAAATACCTTGCTGAGTTTTTCTGCCTCATAGGATTCCTCAAGGTTTTTATTAACATATACCCAGCAGTTATCATAATAGGTGTAGCAGTTGTTAGAGCCATCCTCAGATATCCAGGGCATTGTCTTATAGGTATCATTAAGGAATCGTCCGGTCTCTTTGCCTTCTTCATCATATTCAGGGCCTTCATATTCCGTGACGGAATTGGTGATTCCATACCAGAACAGCGCTCTTGTCTGCATGAATTCCGTATTGCCGTTCCAGTCTGCAGTCCTAAAGGATCCCCAGAGTCCTGCCTCGGTCCATTTCTTAAAATAATCGCATTCCTTCTTAAAAGCATCAACCGACTCATCGCCCTTTAAAAAGCCGTCAAGCCATGCCGTGCCATCCGGAGTTGAGAGCCACTTAGAACCCATAAGATGAAAGAGCCAGTTAAAGCCGTGCCCTGTTGCCGCTCCGTCACTTACTGCAAATTTAACACCGTCGGCGTCACATTTGGCCTTAAGCGCTACCATATCCTCAAAGGTTTTCGGAAGCTCATAGCCCATTTCGTTTAACAGAGTCTCATTATAAGTTATTCCGATAAGCTTTGAGGAAACAGGAAGCTGGTATATGGCACCATCCTCTGTCATGCACTCATCAACTGTTGTCGTTTTGAATTTTGATGCTATGGAGGATTTGGACATTAAGTCGACGCAGCTGTCCTTAAGCAATTCATCATTTGTCTTAGAAGCAGTAAATACTATATCCGCCGGCATATCATTATTGTCAAAGGCAAGCCTTAGCATGTCCGTGGTGTCGCAGTTCTGCATATAGACAAGTTCCACATCAATACCAAGATCTTTCTGTATTCCTTCAGCAAGCGGTTTATAATAACTCTCTCCGTTTCCCATGGCAATGCACATTGTTATGGGACTTGTATCCTGTTTAGCCTCTCCCACATCAGCGCAGGCCGTAAGAGACGCAAGCATTGCGGCAATAAGTGCAAAACTTAAGCATTTTCTGATTTTTAAGATTTTCATTCCTCCCCCTGCTCCTTTCTGACATAGTAGGCTACGGTCTTAACAACATCATCTATATTGATAGGCTTTGATAAATGGGCATTCATTCCCGCTTCCATCGTATTCCTTATATCATTTTCAAAAGCATTTGCCGTCATTGCAAGAATCGGAATCGTCTTGGCATCACTCCTATTTAGGGCACGTATTGCTCTTGCAGCCTCAAGGCCGTTCATTACCGGCATCATTATATCCATAAGTATCACGTCAAAGGCATGGGGATTACTTTCACTAAAGCATTCCACCGCCTTCATTCCGTCACAAGCCGCTGTTATATTGGCGCCGGCACCTTCTAAAAGTTCAGTCGCAATTTCCATGTTAAGCTCATTATCTTCTACTAAAAGTATATTCACTCCCTTTATGTCCGCATCGTATACAATGGTGTTTTCCGACACATCCTCCGCAGTATTGACAGCAAAAGGAATTGTTACCGTAAATTTACTGCCTTTGCCAAATTCACTTTCGACTTCAATCTTACCTCCCATAAGCTCGGTAAGCTGCCTTGTTATTGTCATTCCAAGACCGGTTCCCTTGTACTCGGAACGTGCCCCGGCATCATCCTGGGAAAAAGCATCGAATATCTTTAAGAGGAATTCCTTCTTCATGCCGATACCCGTATCTTCCACCGTAAAAGCGAAGGTAACCGTCTCTCCGGTAAATTCAGTTTCAGCGCAGCCGAACTTAATGCTGCCGCCGTCCTTTGTAAACTTAACGGCATTGCCTAAAATGTTGATAAATATCTGCCGCAGATGAAGATCATCACCGATAACACGGGTGTGCTCGCCGCTTACTTCGGTAGTGAAATTTATATCCCTTCCCTGCATCTGTCCTCTTATTATGCTGCTGCAATTATCACAGACCGCCCTTATATCAATCGGCTTTTCGGCGATTTCCGTCTTGCCCCTTTCTATACGGGTCATATCAAGGACATCATTAATAAGTGAGAGAAGATGATAAGATGCGCCCTCTATTTTATCAAGGCATTCATTAGTCTTAGCAGGATTCCCTTCAACACCCTTGGCTATTGTAGTCATACCCATAATGCCGTTTATCGGGGTTCTTATGTCATGTGACATATTGGAGAGGAAATCACTCTTTGCCTTTGTGGCGCCCTCAAGCTGATTATTAAGCTCCTTTATCTCTTTTATCGATTCCGCGGAAAGCCTGTTTCTGTAGGATGCTATGCTTACATATATTATGGACACACCCAAAAGCACTGCGATAAGAGCTATATAAAGAACTATTCTTCCAAATGCGTTTCCGGAAACGTCATTTAAATATTTGGACTGTATGATAAAGGAGACCGACCAGTCCTTAGGAGCTATCGGGGCCGAGCAGAAATAATATTCCTCCCCTCCTATATCAAGCGCCGCAATAACAACCTGTCGGCTGCGGCAGGCTTCTATAAGATCAGTACTTTCTTCACCATGTACTATCTTTGATTTTTCGAACTTCGGATATATATTATAGCCATCAATAAGAAGCCTTATGCCAAAGCTCTTATAAAGCATTACGCCTGTGGTATCATTATATATGAAGGTATTATTATCACCCGAAAACTCCTGGGAAACCGTATCGTTAAGATTATCGATATCATAGAGCATGCCGCAGTAGCGAATATCCTCCTCGCCGTGTTCTGTCATAATATGGACAGGGGTACTTAGGCGGTTTCTGAATATCAGATATGCCTTTTCGGGATCAAGATGAGGAAGAGATGATATATAGGAAAGCTTATTCTCTGTTACATCAGAATAATACTCGGCATCGGTGATTTTCCCATAGATGCCGTCGGAAGAATAATATTTCCCATTTGAATCCACGAAGAAAAATATATGCTCGGCATAGCTTGCAAGGGCACTGACACGCTCAATGTAATCTTCTATTGCGTCATAATCTGCCATATCCATTTCGGCATTATCGCTTATCATATCCGTCAGCAGCTGACCATAAGCAATATTATCGTTAATCACCACGGCGCTGCTTTCAACAAGTCGCCCTAACAGTTCCTTACGCTCCGAATAAATCGATGCATTGATTGACTGTCTCATGCCGATTATAAGTACTGTAATAACAGCTGCAACAGACAGTGCGAACCATATAAGCTTTCTTTTTCTTATTGTCTTAAAATTACCACTCTTCACAATGTATAACCTCTATAAATTAATCCATTATGAACTCATCCACTATGGATTTAAGCTGTCCTACACAGGACTTACTCTCTTCTACAAGTTCATTTGTCTCAGAAGTCCGTGTAACCATATCTGTTGTCTTGCCGGCAATATCCGTAACACCTAAGGTTGATTCTCCGACAGTTGCATTAATACCGGAGATTGCATCGGAAATCTTGGAAATCGAATCCGTTAAGTTAGTTATCGATTCATGGATATCATTCATGCTCTCCTTAAACTTATTGGCATCATCGGAATACTGCTCCGATACTTCTCCGAAGTCCTTATAATCATTAAGTACTGTTTCCTCTAAGAAGGTGCTGGTCTCTTCAAGACAGCCTGCCATATTGGCAACAGCCGCATTGACTTCCGTTACGATACCGTTGATATCGGAAACGGTTCTTGAGGTCTGGTCTGCAAGGTTGCCTATTTCCGTAGCAACAACCGCAAAGCCTCTTCCCGCCTCACCTGCTCTTGCAGCCTCAATTGATGCGTTAAGTGCTAAGAGGGAAGTCTGTGAAGAAATTGCCATTATTGCATCAGTAAGCTCGTTGATCTTCTGGACGGCCTTGGATTCTTCAATGGCAGCAGCAGAGCGCACCTTAACGGATTCGTAGGTCGTCTGTGTTCTGTTGGTTGCATCAAGCGTCTTTAGGCGAAGCTGTCCTGCTCTTTCCATAACCTCGTTGGAGAGCTGATCACCGCTTAATGAAAGCTGTGCTATATCATTGGCGCCGGTCTGCATATAACCGATATTTGCGTAGATGCTCTCGGTTGTAGCCGCTGTCTCCTGCATACCTGCCGCAAGCTCTTCAGTTGTTGCCGAGTTATCGGTACACATGGAGTTGACAACATTGGTAACATCCTGAAGCTGGTCTACATTGCCGTTGATCCTGGCTGATGCATCATTGATATTGCCGACCATCTTACGAAGAGAGCCTCTCATGCCGGAAATAGCACGAGCCATAACACCGTTCTCATCCTTTCTCGCACACAGGATGGCGGAATTGGGATTGTGGCGGAAATCAAACCGGGAAGTCTTCTCGACGATATCCGTGATTTTCTTAATGGGATCAACTATAAGCCTGCTCACAAGATATGCACCTGCAAGTGCCAATATTATAAGGACCACATTTACGACGATACTGATATTTCTTACAGTATTGATGGGTTCTAATACCTCGCTTTCATCAGCAGAGATAACAAGTATCTGATCCTGTCCGGTGATTGCATAGCTGGCATATTTCATCTCGCCCTTGTAAAGGTAAGATACAACCGCATCCTCGGGGGTTGATCCCGTTGCCATCTGCTCAACAAGCCCCTTTACAACCGAGTTCTCAACTGATGAACCGATCTTATCTGCCGTGGGATGATAAAGCATTATGCCGTCCTTAGATACCAGATAAGCATAGGATGAAGCTATTCCGTCAACCTTAACCTCTGAAAGTGCCGACTCATAAAAGCTTGAGGAACCAACCATTCCCATCTGCTTCTGATTAAGAAGATTTCTCTCAGCCTTTGCGATGTAGAGCATATACTTCTGGGTAACATCCGAAATCTCCGTTTTTGCTTTAGAAACGGTGATGACCGTTGCCGTGGTAACCGTTACCACCATGCATACAAATACAAGGAGCATGATCTTAAAGGTTATCGATCTAAAAAACGAAATCTTATTGCTGTTAACTTCTGTTTTTGCTGCTTTTGCTTCTTTGCTTTCCTTAGCCATGTAAAGAACCACCTTTCCTGCTGATAAATATTTTAAATATTCAGTAAATTATACCATAATATGGCATCTCATGGAAATAACCATTTTCACGCAGGATGGAAATATAATCATATAATCATCTTCATAGGAAGCGCAAATAATCATCTTCATACAAAACGGAAATATTGATTTATAACAAAGGAATTGCTATAATTTTTAATTATCACACACGAGGGAGGATATGCTATGCCGGATTTAAGTTTTCTTGATGAAGAAACAGGTCTTGAATATTGTGCCGGAGATATGGATATATATCTTGAGGTTTTAGAAGGATATCTTGAAGAAGATAAGCGCAGCGAGCTTGAAGGCTTTTTATCTTCAGAAGACTGGCCTAACTACAGGATTGCCGTACATGCAGTTAAGAGTACGTCCTTAACAATCGGTGCCACTGAATTATCCGAAAAAGCAAAGGCTCTTGAAATGGCTTCTGCTGAAGGTGACGGCGAAACGGTAAAGGCCTCTCATGCTAATCTTATTGCTGCCTACAGTGATATCCTTGAGAAAATCAAAAATGCGATCGCATGATCAGGAAAAAAATGATGCTTTAAGCATACAGCCGGGCCAAAAGCCCGGCTGTATTAGGGTATCCGTGCGCTCACTTGTGGAATTTCTGCTTAGAAACGGCGATATTGATAATCGCCGCAGGGCAGGGCATGATGCAGAGCTTATGCTCGAGGGCGCAAATGCCCACAGAATGATACAGCGCCTGCAGGGAGGCAGATACAGGGCCGAGGTTCCCCTTATGGATATAATAAGCCGCGAGGGGTACGATATAATCTTAGAGGGCCGTGCCGATGGAATAATCACCGAGGAACATCCGGACAGTCCGGATGCAGAAGGCATCTGCGATAATGCGTGCGGCAAGCGGCTTTTGGAAGACTTTGTCACAATCGATGAAATAAAATCCTCCCACAGGGATCTTGAATTTATAAAATCACCTGACCCCATTCATTTAGCACAGGCAAAATGCTATGCCTGCATGTATCTTAAGGAGGCAGGTCTTGCCAGCATAAACGTTCGCATGACTTATGCAAACCTCGACAGCCATGATGTTAAATATTTCCATGAGCATTATACTGCCGGGGAGATAACTGCCTGGTACAACGCACTTATGGAAAGCTATTACAGGTGGTCGGATTACAGCTATTACTGGCAGGGCGTTCGCAGCAGGAGTATCGAAGGTCTTAGATTTCCCTTTATATACCGCGATGGTCAGCGCGAGCTTGTAGCCCAGGTCTATAAATCCTTAAGCGCCAGGGAGAATCTTTTTATTCAGGCCTCCACCGGCGTTGGCAAAACAATCGCAACCATATACCCTGCTCTTAAAGCAATGGGTGAGGGAAAGTGCGAAAAACTCTTCTACTTAACCGCCAAGACAATAACAAGGACTGTTGCCGCCGATTGCTTTACTCTCCTTAGGGAGCAGCCCTTCTCGTTTAAGACCCTTATGCTTACCGCCAAGGAAAAAATATGTCCCCTAACGGAGCCCGAATGCAATCCCGACTCCTGTGCCTTTGCGAAAGGACATTTTGACAGGATAAATGATGCAATCTACGATCTGCTGACCTCTTCCGACAGCTTTTCGCGTGAGGATATCGAGGCTGCATCACTAAAACACAGGGTCTGTCCCTTTGAATTAAGCCTTGACCTGTCGCTTTTTGCAGACTGTGTGATCTGCGATTATAATTACGTCTTTGATCCGAATGTATATCTTAAACGGTTCTTTACGGATAATATCAGCGGGAATTATTATTTTCTTATTGATGAGGCCCATAATCTTACGGACCGGGCCATGGACATGTACAGTGCCCTATTGTACAAGGAGCAGTTTCTTGAGATAAACAGGATTGTAAAATCAAAGGATTCCTATCTTAGCCGTCTCCTTAATAAGACAAATAAATTTTTCCTTGAATACAAGCGTGAATGTGAGGATTACATGGTCCTTGATTCAATCGACGATATCATACTCTCTCTTAACAGAGTATATTCACGGCTTGATGATTTTCTCGAGAAGTTCGATAAATTCGACGAGCGTGATATAGTCCTTGAATTCTTTTTCGATGTGCGCCATTTCCTTAATATGTTCGAAAATATGGGGAAGGATGATTATGTCATATATTCACAGCTCCTACCGGACGGCAGATTTATGATAAAGCTTCTGTGCGCCAATCCCGCTTCCTCAATAAGGCGGTGCTGCGAGCGGGGAAAATCCGCGGTATTTTTCTCTGCCACTCTCCTGCCCATAGGGTACTACAAAAATATGCTCGGCGCCGCAAAGGATGCCCCCGCAATTTATGCAAAATCAGTATTTGACCCCAAAAAGCGCGGGATTTTTATTGCCAATGACGTAACAACCCGCTATAAAAGGCGCGGCATTAAGGAATATGAGAAGATTGCCGCCTATATCAGTGCCGCCGCTGCGGCAAAATCAGGCAATTACATGATTTTCTTCCCGTCACATTCCATGATGCATGAGGTCTATGAAATATATGCCGAAAAATTCCATGATGCATCAAATACTGACTGCCTTCTCCAAAGCAGCAGTATGTCGGAAGAAGAACGTGAAAAATTCATAGCAAGATTCTCCCATAATGATTCTGATAGAACACTTCTGGGGTTCTGTGTGCTTGGAGGGATATTCTCAGAAGGGATCGATCTTAAAGCGGACGCTCTTATAGGCGCGATCATCGTGGGAACGGGGCTGCCCCAGATATGCATCGAAAGAAATCTTCTTAAAAACAGATATACTTTAAGCAGACTTGACGGCTTCGGCTATGCCTACCGCTATCCCGGCATGAATAAGGTCCTGCAGGCAGGCGGGCGCGTTATAAGGACCGTTGCCGATACAGGAATAGTTGTACTTCTTGATGAACGGTTTCTTGAACAGGAATACCTGTCAATGCTCCCAAGAGAGTGGGCAGATTTCAAGGTGGTTAACATAACTAATGCAGGCGCTGCAATAAAATCATTCTGGGATGAGCATCCCTCTTAAAATACGCCTCCTGCCATGTCAGCTTTCCTTGAGCGTTATAAGTTCCTTAGGCAGGTATTTTATGATCATTTTCTGAAGGTCACCCACAGCAAAGGGCTTAGATAAATAATCGTCAAAGCCTTCTTCCATAAACTGCTCACGTGCGCCTGTAATGGCATTTGCAGTTAACATAACTATGGGCGTGTCCTGATTAAGATTCTCATCCTTTAGCTGTTTCATTCGCCGGAAGGTCTCGATACCGTCCATTCCCGGCATCATATGATCAAGGAAAATCATGTGATAATATTCTTTGCATATCTTCTCAAGGCACTCAGCACCGCTTGAGGCGGTATCTATCTGCACCTGTGTATTCTTAAGAAGCGAGGTTGCAACTCTTAGGTTCATCGCAACATCATCCACGATAAGTATCTTAGCCTCAGGCGCTATGAACAAATCCTTAGAAGCCTTCTTTTGGACATGATTTTCAAAGGATTCCTCCGTGATCCTGCCAATGGGGCTTAAGGATATTACTCTTTGCGGGATTGAAACCTTAAAGGTCGAACCCTGCCCATAAACGGAATCAACCTCAATCGTGCCGTTCATGAGTTTTACAAGCTGTCCCGTTATGGGAAGTCCCAAACCGGTGCCCTCAATATTGCGGTTGCGTTTCTCATCCACTCTTGCAAAGGCTTCAAAAAGCTTATCCTTCTCTTCCTCCCTGATCCCGATTCCCGTGTCGCTCACATGGACGTTAAGAAGAAAATCCCCCTCTGGAGAAACCGATTTAAATACCTTGATGCCAACTGTTCCCTTTTTCGTATACTTGACGGCATTTGTGATAAGATTCGTAACTATCTGCTTGATGCGCACATCATCACCGCACAGCTTAGAAGGCATGTCCTCTTCAACATCAAGCTTAACTTCAAGATTTTTCTCCTGCGCACGTGATTTTATCAGATTATACGCCGCCAGAATCAATGGCTTAAGCTGGTAATTCGTCTCAACAAGTGTCATCTTTCCGGATTCAAGTTTTGAAAAATCAAGTATATCATTGACAAGTACCAAAAGAACCCTTGCCGCTGAATCGACATCGGCCGAATAGTTTAAAATATCGCTCTCATGACTTTCCCTTAGGATCATCTCATTCATGCCGAGTACGGCATTTATGGGGGTCCTTATCTCATGGGACATATTCGCCAGAAACTGCGAGCGTATATCAGCGGATGCAAGCGCAGCTTTACGCTCCGTATCCATCTTAAAGTAATCACTTATCGTATGCACAAGTGCGCATACGCAGAAGGCAGCGGTACCTATAAGAAGCGGCGCCGCCGAATTGCTGAAAGAATCTCCAATAAATACAAGCGCCTGCGCAATACCGCATACCGACAGTATCGCAACGCCTACGCATATGCTTAAATATTCCTTAACAAATCCCCTCTTAAAATCAATATAAATCGTAATGAACATAAGAGTGGCCATTATGCCTATAAAGCCAAAGACTATATAAATTGCCCGGGTAAGATCAAATATGTGAAGTATCTGCAGGATAACGATGGCCACCGAAAATATGATGAGCGCAAATTCATAAACTGCAAAAACCCTGCCATACCGCCCCTTCTGCAGGTTATTAAAATACAGTGTGATCGTAAGCACAAACAGCAATAGGCACGCAGTCGGCATAAGGCTTATTGCCTTAACATCCGTAAAAAACAGATCCCTGAATTCCGACTGTGTTGCATCCCACAAGGATACGGAAAAGAGTATCCAGCCTATATTATCAATCCGCACGGCGCCGCGGGATACTATTCGGAATATGAGTCCCACTACTGCAAGCATTGCCCCGAGGAGCAAAAAGAACAATGCCATCATAATGGCAAAAATATTGGATTCAAGATAATGATCTATTACTCCGCTTTTTGTGCCTATGTAAAAATCAACATATTTGCGGGACCCGTCAACAGTTCTGTAACCGTCAATCTGAATCCTCTTGCCGGCATCCTCTTCGTTTAAGTCAAGCATTATATAGCGGCTTACTATATCGAGCCTGTAAGGACCGTCAAGTTCCTGCGCGAATTTGTAGCGCAGCTTGCCGTCTATATAAACAGTAACATTCTGGTTAAGAAGACGCGTTGCTATAACATCCCTGTCATTTACCGTATCCGGCAGTGTATTTACAAAGCTTATGCACTCATAGGCAGGAACATCTGCCTCGGAAAAAGGAATGCTTACCGTCTTAGATCCCCTGCCTTCTCTTACAAGCTGCCAGCCTTCATTGTAGGGCGTGCAGGTGTCGCCTAAATAAATGCTGTTTGATGCATAAGAATCCATCGCGTATATAAAAAAGCCTACCATAACAGCTAAAAACACAAAGGGGAAAATGCCTAAAACAGTATATATTTTAGGCTGCTTAACCGACGTGAATATTTTACTCTGTGCTGATGTTTTCATAGGATCTCTCCTGCTGCGCTGATCTAGTTGACATAAAATTGTGTATCTGCGTATCGGTATGAGCACTTATAATCTGTTCTTTAGACCATTAAGTACATTTTATCGGTATTATCGGTATGCCCGGTGGGATTTTATTCCAGGCTCTTTGCGTATCTTACGGTGCACATTGCATCTTTAGCATAGGCATCTGCGCCTATTTGGGCCGCATATTCCTCCGTAAGTACGGCTCCGCCGACAACCACCCTGCACCAGGGTGCTTTTACTCTCAGCAGCTTAATAGTCTCTTCCATTGCGGGGACGGTTGTTGTCATAAGGGCCGATAAGCCGCAAAGAGGAGCATTAAGCCTTATAACCTCCCCGGCTATCTTCTCAGGATCGACGTCTCTCCCTAAGTCCGTTACCTCATAGCCGTAGTTTTCAAGCAAAAGCTTTACTATATTCTTGCCAATATCATGCACATCGCCCTTAACCGTCGCTATTACAATGGGGTATTTCTTTTCAGAAGCTGCCGCAGGATTTTTCTTAAGTTCAGCCTTTATGACTTCAAAGGCCGCCCCTGCTGCTTCCGCCGCCATAAGGAGCTGCGGCAGGAAGAATTTTTTATCTTCAAAAAGGCGCCCCACCTCATCAAGGGCCGGAATTACATACTCATTTACTATATCAATCGGAAGATTGCCGCCCTCTATCAGCGCCTTTGCCGAATCAGAAGCATTTTTCTTAAGGCCTTTTAATATTGAAGTATACAGCGCTGACTTACCAGTTTTCTCTGCTTCTTTTTCTGCCGCGTCACGCACCTGTTTATCCCGAAGGGCATAATCTATATAGCCAAGGCAGTTCTTATCCATATCAAGAAGTGCCCTGTAGGCATAATAGGTCTTCATCATCTCGCGGCTGTAGGGGTTCATAATGGCCGCAGATAATCCGCGGGATAGGGCTATTGCAAAGAAGGTTCCGTTTATCATATCTCTCTCCGGCAGGCCAAAGGAAATATTCGAGGCCCCAAGAGAAGTATGTATGCCCAGTTCATTTTTAATATAAGAAAGTGAATCAAGGGTTGCAACCGCAGCCTTTGTATCCGCTGATATCGTCATTGCAAGCGTATCAAATATAAGATCTTTTTTTGCTATTCCATACTCAGCTGCCCTTTTTATGATTTTCCCGGCAATTTCAATACGCTCCGCAGCACTCGCCGGGATTCCTCTCTCATCAAGCGTTAAGCATACGATATATCCGCCGTATTTTTTGGCAAGCGGGAAAATCGCGTCCATTACTTCTTCCTTGCCGTTTACGGAATTTATCATGGCCTTTCCGTTATATCTTCTTAAGGCTGCCTCCATGGCTATGGGATCTGACGTATCAATCTGAAGGGGCGTATCGGTTACCGCCTGAAGCTCGCATATAACCTTAGGCAGCAATGATCTTTCATCAGCATCCGGAGTCCCCACATTAACATCAAGAATATGCACACCGCATTCTGCCTGCTTAAGACCTTCCTCTAAGATGTAGGTCATGTCATTTGCAATAAGTGCCTCCTTAAGTCTCTTCTTGCCCGTGGGATTAAGGCGCTCTCCGATAAGCACAGGCTCTTTGGCAAACTTTACCGCATGCGTATAGGAGGATACACAGGATATATTCTTATCTGTCAGCGGAAGCGGTTTCATACCGCAGGTAAGCGCTGAAAGCTTCTTAATATATGAGGGCGTAGTGCCGCAGCACCCACCGATAAGACGTACGCCGCTTTTTACTGCTTCTTTTACTTCCCCGGCAAATTCATCCTCTGATACGTCAAAGCAGGTTATGCCATCGCGCACAACCGGAAGCCCGGCATTTGGCTTAAACATTACGGGGATGGAAGCATTTGCAAGGAGTTTAGCAACAACCGGCTTAAGCTGCGCAGGGCCTAAAGAGCAATTGCAGCCAAGCGCATCAACACCCATGCCTTCAAGAAGCGCGACCATAGCCTCGGGAACAGCACCTGTCATAAGCTTGCCGTCTTCCCCATAAGCATTTGATACAACAATCGGCAGATCACAGGTCTCTTTTGCCGCAAGGACGGCAGCCTTTGTCTCATAGCTGTCATTCATTGTCTCTATATAGATAATGTCGGCTCCGGCCTTTACGCCGATTTCCATTGTGATTTTAAAAGCATCTACTGCCTCTTCAAAATCAAGCGTACCATAAGGGGATAAGAGCTGCCCTAAGGAGCCTATATCAAGAGCTACGAATCTGGCATTCTTTTTGGAAGCATTCGGTATATTCTCATCGGCTTCTTTAGCCGCCCGTCTGGCATTTTCAATTGCAGCGGGGATATATTCCTCAAGCTCTTCCTTTGTATAATGGAAAATATTGGCCCCAAAGGTATTTGAGGCCACCACATTACTGCCGGCCTCATAATAATCCTTATGAATGGCCGTGATTATATCGGCATGGGAAACATTCCATTCTTCTACCTTCTGACCGCTTTTTAATCCCTTAGCCTGAAGAAGCGTTCCCATTCCGCCGTCAAGTATCACAATATTATCCCGTAAATATTCTCTGAAGGTCATATATCTCTCTATCCTCAATCCAGCTTTTGCTTATCATTCCCAGTTCCAGTCAAGGCGCTCGATATCCTCTTCAGTAAGGGTATCCCCAAGCTGCACCTCGATTATGTGAAGATCGCTCCCCTCTAAGGCCTTTATGGCATGGCGGGTCCCAGCCGTTATCACTGCGGTATCACCCCTTTGCACCTTTGTCACCGTGCCGTTTATTATAAGCTCTCCAAGGCCTTCACTGAAGGTCCATATTTCCGTCCTTCTCGTATGAACCTGATAGCTTATATGCTGACCTGCCTTTATTATAAGATGCTTTGTTAAGGAATTGTTTCCGTCATCATGTATGCAGTAATCAAGAACCTTGTATTCACCCCAGGTGCGCTTTTCGTACATGGGACGCTGCTTTACGACATAATCCTTAAGCTTTGCGCTTGTGACTTTATCAGATACCAGTATGCCGTCAGGAGTAGCCACAACAACGGCATCATTTATGCCCATCGTTATAACGGGAAGCGAGAGTTCATTGATAACATGGGTGTTCTCACATTTAGCTGCGACAACATTGCCGGCATAATTCTCGCTCATGGCCTCGGTCAAGGTATTCCATGTTCCAAGATCCTTCCACTGCCCCGCAAAACGCATGACCGCAATGTTATTCTCTTTCTCTACAACCGCATAGTCAAAGCTTATCTTATTAAGAGTATCATAAGCATCGAATAACTCTTTATAATCATCTGTTCCAAAGACATCCTTTGCAATATCAAGAACATAGCTTAGGCGGAAAGCAAAAACACCGCCGTTCCAAAGGGCTCCCTGGCTTATAAAGCGCTCTGCGGCTTCTTCCGTTGGCTTTTCCTTAAATTCCTTAACAGCTGCCACATAATCAGAGGTTTTAGGAATAATATATCCGTATTTTTCAGACGGATATGTAGGTTCAATTCCCATAAGAGTTAAGTTGGCCTCTCCCTTTGCCGCCTCATCTGACAGGCTCTTTAACATCTTAAAATAATCTGCCTCAACATAAGGATCCACAGGGCATATTACAACAGGCTCATCCCTTCCCACACCGTTTGCATAAAGATATGCGCAGGATAAGGCAATTGCGGGAAAAGTATCCCTTCTTGAGGGTTCAACGGATATTCCCACCTCATCCCCAAGCTGAGTGCGTATCTGATTGACCTGATTGGCGCTTGTTGCTATTGTTATACGGGCATCAGGGTCTGCTTCCTTAATCATTCTCAGCATACGCATGGCCATGCTCTCATGCTCCGTGCCGTTTCTGAATATCTTAAGAAACTGCTTGCTTCTTACATCATTTGACAGGGGCCAGAGGCGTGTGCCGGAGCCGCCGGATAATAATACTACATTCATGTTTCTCTACTCCTAAAATAAAACTTAAATCAGAATTCACTTCCTGCCGGCATCTTAAGGATTTCCGACAGATTGGACATTATCTCTTCTGCAACGTCCGGCTTGTTCATGGAATACACATGTACATTTTTGATGCCGTTTGCATACAGGTCTATGATCTGATCCGTTGCATATATGATTCCCGCCTGCTTCATTGCCGCAGGATTATCTCCGAATTTATCAACAAGTGCCTTAAAGCGCACCGGCATGAAGGAGCCCGAAAGCTTAATGGCCCTTGCTACCTGATTGGCATTTGTGATAGGCATTATTCCCGGAAGAACGGGCACAGTGATCCCTGCTTCACGGATTTTATATAAAAAATTATAAAAAAGGTTGTTATCAAAAAACATCTGGGTGGTCAGAAAATCAGCCCCGGCATCAACTTTCTCCTTAAGATGCTTAATATCCTCTGTCTGGTTCACGCTCTCGGGATGCACTTCCGGATAGCAGGCTGCTCCTATGCAAAAATCAGGAGCCAGCTCCTTAATGTCGCGTATAAGTTCAATCGCATGACGATAATCCCAATTGCTTCTGTCCTGCTCCTCCATCTCGGGTGTTAAGTCGCCGCGAAGCGCCATACAATTGCATATCCCTGAATTTTTCATCTCTTCTATGCGCGTCTTAACCGTTTCCTTGGTTGAGGATACACAGGTTAAATGCGCAAGGGAGGGTACTGAATAGGTATCCTTAATACTCTTTGCTATATCAAGCGTATATTTGCTGGTTCCGCCGCCTGCGCCGTAGGTTACGCTCATAAACGCAGGGCGAAGAGCTGCAATCTTTTCGGCAGCCGCCTGCACACTGTCATATTTGTCACTTGTCTTTGGCGGGAAAACCTCAAAAGAGAGCAGATTCTCCTTAGTCGTAAGTAAATCGATTATTTTCATAATATCTCCGTTTCCTTTATATACTCGCAGGTTCTCCTGATGCCTTCTGCAAAATCAACCTGCGGCATAAATCCCGTATCCCTCTTAAGATCGGAAATATCCGCAACAAGATGCATCACCTGTTTATCCCTGTACGGCAGTTTTCCGATTCCGAGCTTACTCCCCGGTGCCACGACATCACGTATGGTCTCTATATATTCCCGTAAAGGCCTGCCTGTGCCTGAGCCTAAGACATAAGTTTTGCCGTTTACTTCAGCTGTTATGCCATTACTATCCGCACTTTCGCAAAGAGATGCTCTCCCCAGTAAAAACATTGCCTCTGCGGCATCAGAGGAATATAAATAATCCCATACCTGCTCTGCAGGAGTAAATTCCGCTGCCTCACCTTTTATAAGCCGCCTTATAGTGGCGCTTACCATTGTATCCTTACCGTCATAGGGCCCGTAAACCGACAGGATTCTCACCCAGACATGAGCCATGCCAAGGTCTGCGCACAGCTGTCTTGTAAGCTCTCCTGCCCTAAGCTTATATATTCCATACCCGTTTTCTGGGGCAGCAGGAGTATCAGGTGTTAAGAACCCTTCCACCCTTCCGTATTCTGCCTGTGAGCCTGCTCCTATAAAGGTGGTGCATCCCATGCGTTTTGCAAGAGAAACTGCCGACATGGCACACATGGCATTTTGGGACTGCAGCTGCATGTCATTGCGGGAGTCTCCAAAGGTTCCCGCCCATGCAAAGTGATAGAAAACCTGCGGCAGCTCATCCTCCTTTTGATTTAAATCCTCAAGAATCCTCTCCCTGCTTATATTCTCATAATCACGCAGATCGTAATCGAGTATCTTAACAAGCGGATGAGATGGAATACGTCCGCGCCTTAACGAATCAGGCCTAAGCAGTACTATAACGCCCACATTTTCTTCTATGCACTTTTTAATAAGTGCCATTCCGATCGCTCCGGTGGCACCCGATATCACAACACGTTTCATGGTTTCATATATTGCTTATTATTTATTACTCATTATTTTTACTTATTATTTATTACGTATTACTCATTGCTTATTACATAGTATTTGTTATTATTATGCCTTCTCAAGCGCAGTCGTGATTGATTTTACCATATAATCAAGCATGGGCTGCGTCATTCCGGGATATAAGCCAATCCAGAACGACCGGTTCATGATCTCATCGGTAACAGTTAAGTCCCCTGCTATCCTGTAGGCCTCACCGCTCTTTCGCATCTCGTCAAAGCATGGGTGCTTTGTGAGATTGCCCGCAAATAGCATCCTGGTCTGAACGCCGGCCTCTTCTATCTTAGGTACGATGCTGCTGCGGTCGATGCCCTCCTTTAAGGTTAACATAAAACCGAACCAGGAGGGATCCGAATTATCTGCCGCCTTCGGCAAAATCACTTTATCCGATATGCCTGCCTTTTCGAAGTTCTCATAAAGGTAAGCAAAATTCTCTTTTCGCCGCTCTACAAAGGTCGGGAACTTTTTAAGCTGGGCGCAGCCGATTGCTGCCTGCATATCCGTTGCCTTAAGATTGTAGCCGAAATGGGAATATACATATTTATGGTCATAACCTAAGGGCAGCTGTCCGTACTGCTTATCGAATCTGTGACCGCAGAGGTTATCCCTTCCCGAAGGGCAGGAACAGTCTCTTCCCCAGTCCCTAAAGCTCCTTATTATCTTATTAAGAAGCGCATTATTCGTATATACTGCTCCGCCTTCACCCATTGTCATATGGTGGGGAGGATAGAAGCTTGATGTTCCTATATCTCCGACCGTTCCGGTCAATTGCCATTTCCCGTCTATATAATACCTGCTGCCCAAGGCATCGCAGTTATCCTCAACAAGCCACAGGCCATGCTTATCGCAAAACGCCTTAACCGCCGATAAATCAAAGGGGTTTCCGAGTGTATGGGCTATCATGACCGCTTTGGTCTTATCAGATAAGGCATCCTCAAGCTTTGTGACATCAATATTATATTGGGGAATGGTCACGTCAACAAACACCGGCACGGCTCCATACTGGATAAAGGGTGTTACGGTTGTCGGAAAGCCTGCTGCCACTGTAATGATCTCATCACCCCTATTGACTCTTCTCTCCTTTAGAAGTGGTGATGTCAGTGCCATAAAAGCAATAAGATTGGCAGAAGAGCCGGAATTAACAAGGGAACAATATTTAACCCCAAGATAGGAAGATAAGCCCTTTTCGAATTCCTCAGTATACCTGCCGCTCGTCAGCCAGAATTCAAGTGAAGAATCAACGAGATTTGCCATCTCCTCTTCATCATATACTCTTCCCGCATAGCCGATGCGCTCACCCTCCTTATACTCAGGTCTTGTATGATATTTTCGGGCATATTCGCGAACAATTCCAAGTATTTCGCCTCTTGCCTCCTGCTCATTCATGTTATCAAACATATTTATCTCACTTTCTGTTAATGCACAACCTGCGCACCGGATTCCGATCTGCTGTTGCAGGTATTTACTTAACCGTATCCGTAGGCATCTGTGTAACCATACCAACCGCATCAACTACATACTGCTTCTTGCCGATCGTTATTATCTTATTGGTAACCATTGCACCTGTATCGGGATCAAAATAGAAATTAATTCCGTTTATTGCTATAAGACCTGTCTGCATAACACCGTCACTTCCGCAGTAATAAATTCCCGTTCCGTCCGTAACAAGCCCCGTCTGCATGGTTCCAAGGAGCGGATCCATATAATAACGCTTTCCATTTGCTATAAGCCAGCCCTTATGCGGAATGTAATTTTCCATATAGAAGGTATTGGCGCCGACCGTCTTAAAGCCATTTGCAGGAATAATAGCCGAGTAATCCTTATACTGAACATCGCAGTCTACCTTCCCTGCAATTCCCGGAACAGAACCGCTGGAGGTATACTGCCAGAAGGCATGACCTGAATACTGACAGGCTGTGGCATATTGCGCTACCCATTTATCCTGAGAAATGTTTCCGATCTTACCGGTAAAATTATTCTTGCTTGAATACACCATAGGCGTATAGCCTGCCGCCTCAACAACATTGCAAAAAGATGCTATCATTGCCTGCAGGGTCTCGGTAGAAGCCGTTTTTAAAGTCGTGCCCTCTATATCAAATACAAGAGGCAGTGAGACAGGATAGTTTCTTGCACAGCTTACCGCAAAAAGCCCCTCCTGGGCAGCCTGCGCCGCATTTGCAGCATAGGAATAGACATATATTCCCACGGGAATCCCATTTGCTATTGCGCCATCCATATTCTTATAAAAGCAGGCATCTACTCCGCTTTTAAAGCTGCCGCCTCTTATAAATGCGAACTTAACCATTCCGCTTGCGGCAACCTGGGACCAGTTTATATCTCCCTGATGATAGGATACATCGATTCCATACCTTGGAACTGCTGCCTTTACATCGGCTGCAGCAGCCATACTTACTGTAAGCGCAATGGCAAATACCGCTGCAGCAAGCCTTAAAATTCTCTTACAATTATTCATTTTTATTTCTCCCCTTATAAATTTCTGATACTCCGCCTTTACATACTCTGCCTTCAAATACACCGCTTTCTAATACGCCGTCTTAAGTATTGGGTGTCGAATCTGCGTTGTCCTGTCAGCATATATCCCTTCATTACCACACCTTCCAGGGTGCCTTCCCGCTCTGCCACATAGCCTCGAGCTTATCCATCTCGCGCTTGGTATCCATGCACTGCCAGAAGCCGTCATGATGATAGGCCGCAAGCTGTCCTGCACCTGCAAGCTCCATAAGCGGTCCCTTTTCAAATACCGTGTCATCCCCTTTGATAAGGTCGAAAACTTCGGGCTCCATCACCATAAAACCGCCGTTTATGCAGGAATTATCAAGATCGGATTTCTCCCTGAAGGAAGAAACCAGCCCGCCGCTTGTAATATCAAGGACACCGAAACGCTGATCCACGTTAATAGACGTTATTGTTCCGATTTTCCCTTTTGCCTTGTGAAAATCAAGCAGCTTATTGACATCTATATCGGACACCGCATCGCCATAGGTTAACATAAAACTCTCATTGCCGACATATTTTCTTATTCTTCCGATACGCCCGCCGGTCATGGTATTAAGCCCCGTATCTACGAGGGTAACTCTCCAGGGCTCCGAGACATTGTTATGCACCTCCATGTGATTTTCCGCCGTAAAGTCAAAGGTTACATCACTGTTATAAAGGTAATAATCCGCAAACCACTCCTTGATCATGTGCTGTTTATAGCCGCAGCAGATGATAAAATCATTATAGCCGCGTGATGAGTACCCCTTCATGATATGCCACAATATGGGTTTTTCGCCGATTTCAAGCATGGGCTTTGGCTTTAAGTGGCTTTCCTCACTTATTCTGGTACCGTATCCGCCGGCTAAAATTACAACTTTCATATATATCTCCTTCAGTCTATTCCGCGAAGCTGCTGATAAAGGCGCTTTGCGTAGGAATCTGTCATACCGCTTACATAATCGGTTGCCAAAAGGAATCTTAAATAAAGCTTTTCACCTTCTGCGCAGCCATCGGAATATATCTTATAGGTCCGCATAAAATTCGAAGAAATAAGCCCCACGAGCTTCCTGTCAACTGCCGTTGCCCGCTCCTCCCAAAGAGGCGTGTCATAGTAGGTGAGCGCATGCGTAAACCCTCCTAATAAGAAGGAGAAAATCGCATCCGCAGCGACTTCGAGCTTAAGAATGGGTTCCGATACAAAGGCATATCTGTAGGCTATATCCCCCAGTGCATCCATTAAGGGCTCGCCCTCGGTATCTGCCAAAAGCTCCTTTTTATAGGTGCCCTCCATTATCTCATCATAATGCTTTATAAAGCTGTCCGTTGCGTTCGAAAGCATAACGCCCTGCACGCGCACTATCCAGTTCTGGACTGCATAGAGCTCCGGACTCTCATATTCCATTTCAAGAGCCCTTGCGTAATAGTTCTCAAGCCTGGCTATAAGATTCTCAAAGGTATCAAGATAATTTTCATTCTTAAAAGCAAATTGTTTGATTTTCTGCGCATCAAGAGAAGCCTTAAGCTCACCTAAAAAGGTGTGGAAATTTATGCACTTTTTCTTGATGGCATCCTCGATATCAGCTGTGCGGTAGGCAATATCGTCCGCCGCTTCAAGTGCAAAGCACAAGGGATGGCGCTTTCCGTTAGTGCCGCAGGCCTCCTGCACCATATTAAAGACGTCACGGTCAGCATAAAAATGGCCCATCTTTTTACGGGATACATCACGCTCCGGGTCCTTTTTATCGTAATGTATGTCAAGGGATGAGACAGGATACTTCATGATCGTGGCAAGAAGCGCCTTCGTTAAGTTCATTCCGTTATCATCCACCATGAAATGAAGCTTAGAGACAACTCGCACGGCCTGGGTATTGCCTTCAAAATGATAAAAATCCTTAATCATCTGCTCGGAGAAAATATCAGTCACTGCTCTCCCGTTATATTCCATTTTGGGAAGATTTTCCTTAAACCAGTCCTGAATGGCGCTCTCTCCGAAATGCCCAAAGGGAGGATTCCCAATATCATGCAAGAGCCCGGCACACTCAAGAACAGAGCATATATCCTCCTTAGTCTGCTGGGTAAAATCAGCATCAAGGCCTTCGCTTAATATCTTGTTGCCGATATTCTGCCCTATAGAACGCGCAAAAGAGGCTACCTCAAGTGAATGAGTGAGCCTTGTCCTTACAAAATCATTCTGTTCTAAGGGGAAGACCTGCGTCTTATCCTGCAGTCTTCTAAAGGATGCGCTGGATATTATCCTGTGATAGTCTCTTTCAAATTCCGTTCTAAGATCGGACCCGGACTTCTTCCTGACGTTGCCCCGGGGCCGCTCCTCACACATAAGCTGTGTCCAGTTCATAAATACATACTTCCTTAAAATTACCTCTTATCTCTTACAGGCGCTTTGATAGATTTTATGCAGTAAGCGCAAAAATACACGATAAGTATACTAACAATCAGCTATGAATTCAATTTCTTTTTAAGCTCTTCAAGGCCGTCGATTACCCTATCGCACCAGTCATCAAATTCAGGATCCTGTATCTGGCATTCGGGGTGGGACAATATATAATCAAGCGTCCTGCCTATTCCCTCTTCGAATCGTATGTTCATATTAAGTCCCGGCACTGCATTTTTAAGCTTTGTATTATCAAACACCACGGAATTGGCCTTATCTCCCACAAGTCCGCCCAAAAAATCATAATCGCTAACCTCTGCAAGGTAAGCGGAGGCTACATAATAAGGCTTATACTCAACTCCCAGCTTTTTGGCTATCGTCTCATATATCTGGTTCCAGGTTAAGGTCTCATCGCCGGTTATCTGGAAGGCTTCGCCTATTGCATGCGGATTACCGATAAGGCCCGTAAAGCCCTTTGCAAAATCTTCATTAAAAGTCATATGCCACAGCGCGGTTCCGTCTCCGTGAACTATTACTCTCTTACCCTCCATCATACGCTTTATTACCTGATAGCTGCCGTTTTTACCATGAACCCCTAAAGGCACGCTCCTCTCATCATAGGTATGGGAAGGTCTTATTATGGTAACAGGGAAGTCTTCCTCCCTGAACTTTGCCATAAGGAATTCTTCACAGGCAATCTTATCCCTTGAATACTGCCAGTATTTATTGGCAAGAGCAGTGCCTTCTGTAATTATGTAGCCGCGGCAGGGTTTTGCATAAGCCGAGGCAGAGCTTATATACATATACTGATCCGTGTGCCCTTTAAATACCCTGTAATCTCTCTCAACCTGCCCGCGCACAAAGCCTATAAAATCACAGACAGAGTCAAACTTCATATCGCCGATGGCTGCTTTAAGAGCCTCTTCATCATTAACGTCGCATACTATGCTGTGAAGATTATCATAATTTCCCAAACAGTCATTCCTTAAACCGCGGTTTACCAGATAAAGTTCATGACCCTCTTTTAGTAATTTTCTTGAAATTGCCGCACTTATCGTTCCCGTCCCGCCAATAAACAATATTCTCATATTATACCTGCCTTTCTTAAATGAAAAAACAAAGAGCCTTATTTTTACTACGGCTCTTTATCATCCCAATATAATACCCGCTTTTTTTAGTCGTTCCAACTTGCCGGGCTTTGAAAAAGAATAGTTATCCCGCTTAGCCTCTTTAAACTGAATCAGAAATTCTGTTTCCGCTTTTTCAAGTTCAGCAACAGACATATCTTTTATCGCTTGGGGAATTTCCAAAACATCATTTTCATATATCATAATCTGTCACCTCCCTAAAAGTAATTGCAAAATTTTCTTTAAGCCGTTGCAATGTTGCAAGCTGTGCCTCTTTTTTATTATAGCCTTGCTTGAGAAATCTTTCAACAACCATATTGTAATAGCTGGCATCGATATTCTCATCTGCAGAATACAAATACACTTTTCCATCATGGCAAATCACGATTCCAAGCATATAATTATGATCGAAGTTTGCATTAATATCGTTGATGCTCGGCGGGAAGCTGTCGGGATGAGAATGAATCGTAATCAGATCAAATTTACGTCTATAAAATCCACTATTAATATAAGTGTGATCTACAAGTGTTCCTTTATTTCTACCGGGACGTTGTTCTTCTATTTCCAATATACTGTCCATTTTCATTTTCGCTGAAACTAATACCTTTTAAGATGTGAGTAGCGGCGCCGCAACCTGCTCATAATATATTCCACATAGGAATTTATGGCAATATCGGAATAATAAACGAATTTATTTTCAAAAATCATGTGCAGACTTTGCAAAAAGATATACTGATTATTGTGCAGTATTCCCAAAAGAAAAAGCAACGGTTTCCCCTTCCGTTGCTTCCCCTTTTATGATACTTCCCTCGCGCCGGTACCGCGGCGCATATTTTTTCGGCATCTTAGGGCCCCTATTCCCCAAACGCCTTAAGAAATTGCCTTAAATGTTATATCCGTAATATTTCAGTTCTTCAAGCTGGTCCTGATAATCCGCAAACTTTACAAACACAAGACAGGCTATAAACGCAAGTGCCGTAAGCGCGACAGCCGCAGAGCCTATAAGCTTTGGATTAAACAGATGGAACATAAGCACTGCCGCAAAAATCATGCCTGCTGCCTCCGATAAATGCATTGCCGTATTTACCATGGATGATGTGATTTTCGGCATCCGTGCCGGCATCAAAAGAACATTTAAAACAGTACGCTTTGCGCTGCGCACAAAACGCCTTCTGCGTCTTAGGTGTCTTCTCCTTGCTGCTGTCAAATTGTGTTCCCCCTGCTAATTATTTATACTCCCTGTACTTCCCGTGCTCTATAAAGCCTGAATGAATCCCTCATACGCCTTTGTAAGCAAAAGCCTGATTTCTTTATTGGTAAGCTTCACCCGTCCGGAGGCGACCATAGTCGCAACACCGTGAGTGAACATCCACACCATTAAGAACAGTTCCTGCTTTTTATCTGCCGAAAGCCCCTTAACCTGCGGCAGGGTGTCAAGAGAAAGGATGCCATCATCCTTCTTTATAAAACTCCCAAGCGGGTCACCGCCGAAATCATCAACAGATGCGATAAGTCCGAACAGATTCTTCTCTTTAATCGCAAGCTCAATATAAGCCATCCCCAAGGTTATATATTTAGGCTCGCTTCTGCTCTTTTTGGCCAGCATATAATCCGCGAAATATTCCGCACTCATGTAGAATAAGTCGCAGCGCAAATCTTCCATATTCTCATAGGCTCTGAATATCGGCTGGGTGGAACAACCCATCTGCTGGGCAAGCTTGCGTGCAGTTACCGCCTCGAATCCATATTCTTTTGTCATGTCAAAGGCTGTCTTTTGAATCTGTGCCTTCGAAACCTTCTCCTTCGGCGGCATATTACACCCTTATTCTCTTCCGTTTAGGGCTCCCCTCCCTTTGCGGAAACAAGATCTGCTGTCTCACAAAAATGAGCATCGCAGCGCAAATATACATAACGTTGTTACATAACGCAGTTACATAACGTGGTTACATATCTTAGTTACACATCTAAGTTATATAACAACGTTATTTTAAACCGCAAAAAAAATTATGTCAACAACTTTTTCCTTTTTTCTTTTTTTTATTTTTCGTTTTTTTATTTTTCTTATCGGTTCTTATCTGCAAATGCGCCGCCGTAAGTATTTGGCGCCGAATTTGCGCTGCCCAGACATCGTTTTCCGCCCTTTGGCGGCATTTAGGCGCTTATATTTACACAAACGGTCTGTCAATATTTATAACCGCAAAATGCTCGCCGGGCAATTCCCTTATCTTCTTTTCGATTGCTTCTTTGACTTCTTCCTCGGTAAGCTTTACATCATAAGGAACGACAACATCAAATATAAGGTTTGTATGGGTAGGCCCCATTACCATGCGAAAATCATGTATTGTCAGCTTCTCATCAACGCTCTTTGCAATAAGATGGGAAAGTCGCTTCATCCTGTCTGTTTTAAGATCATCCACTACAACAGGATCCATATGTATAACGGTCTGGACTCCTAAAACCTCATAAAGGCGGCGCTCCACATTATCGATGGTGTCATGGATCTCCATTATATCTATATTGGAAGGAACTTCTGCATGAAGGGACATCATGCTCCTGCCCGGACCGTAATCATGAATGATAAGATCATGAATGCCCACAATTCCATCATTTGATAATACAAATTCTTCTATTCTCTCAACAAATTCCTTATCCGGAGCGCTTCCAAGCAGGGGACTTAAAGTATCCTTTGCCGAGGAAAATCCCGCATAAAATACAAATAAAGACACAAGCATGCCGCAGTAACCGTCGATTGCAAAGCCGGTATACTGGCCCAGCAGTGCCGCTATAAGAACAACTGCAGTTGCTATTGAATCAGTAAGGGAATCCAGCGCCGTTGCCTGCATTGCCGCGGAAGACAGCTTTTTGCCGGTCTTCCTGTTGTAATAGAACATATACAGCTTTATCAGGATTGATATTATAAGAATAAGCAGCGCAAGGTTTGAGTAATCAACAGGCGCAGGATCAATGATTTTGGCAAAGGATGACTTAATAAGTTCAACACTCATCAATATTATGATTGCAGAAACTGTAAGACCCGTTACGTATTCAATCCTGCCGTGTCCAAAGGGATGCTCGGGGTCGGGCTTTTGTCCCGCCATCTTAAAGCCCACCATCATTATGACAGAAGACCCTGCGTCAGATAAGTTGTTGACAGCATCAGCTGTTATGGCAACAGAGCCCGTAAGAGAGCCTGCCACAAACTTACCGATACATAATATTATATTAAAAATCACACCCACAGCGCCGCACAGAACGCCATAGCTCTGCCGGACTGATGCGTCCTTAATATTGTCAGAATCCTTAATAAACTTACGTGCCAGTAATTCAATCATTTAAGACTCCCCCTGTTTAAATCCTCGTCAATATTCCCGCCTTCATCGGTGTCCAATCCTTCGTCAGTATCCCTATCTTCATTAGTGTCCAATCCCTCGTCAATATTTCCATCTTCATCAATATCCGGCTGATTCATCTCTATTCCCTCGCATTTAAGCTCCTCGGGTGTGAATTTGCGCAGCCTTGCAATATCCTTAGCAAGAATCTTCGTACTGTATACAACATTGGAAAAAAGTCCTGCCCTGTAAAGATTCACGATGATCATCCCGATGGGCACCGCAATTATAAGCCCTAAGGCACCGCCCAACCTAAAGCCCAGATATAAAAGGATCAGCGTCGGGATAGGCTTCATCCCCACCGAATCACCCACAAATTTAGGCTGTATGAGCTGGCGCACAAGCTGGCTTACGGCCCAGACTATCATCATCCCTATCGCGAATCTGTAATTTTTCTGCATTGCGGCAATAAGAGCCCAGGGCCACATAACCGCCCCGGTTCCGAAGAAGGGCAGAAAATCAAGAAAAGCTATAAGAAAAGCTATAAGGAATGCGTATTTCACCTGCAGCACCAAAAGTCCGATAAATAAAATCACATACACAAAGCACATGATTTTAAACTGGGCTTTAAAATATCCGCCAACAGCACTCTTAAGGGTTTGCTTAACTACATCCCAGCGTTTTCTTATGTAAGGATTTATAAGCTTATCGGCCAGGGAATTTAAATAATCCCTCTCTGCCACAAATAAATAGCTGGCCAGGATGCACATTATTATCCCGACTATGGTAAGAGGCAGATTCTTTACAAGGTTGCTTGCAAAATCAGCCGTCTTTTCGCCAAGAGAAGCCACCCATTCGGATAAGGATTCACTTATTCCGTCCGCAGTAGTATCAAGCCAGGCGCCAAAGCCTGCGGGAAGCCTGTTAAGATAAAAAGACCAGTTCTCATTGGCGCTCTTTACGGTGCCGCTTATGCTGCCCCAGATTTTGGGAATACTGCCGGCAAAACCGCTCACCTGAGTGACAAGGATTGATACAAGCAGGTACAATACGAATACCACAAGAGCAAGTGTTAAGATTATTACAAATGCAGAGCCGGCCTTTCGTTTTATCTTGATTTTGCTCTCCAGAAATTTAACAAGCGGGCTTGCAATAAGCGCTATTATAATGGCAATAACAAAGGGCATAAAATATACCAGCACCTTCGGAAGCAGCCAGATAAGAGACGCCGCTATTACGGCAAGCATTACGTAATTAATCAGTATTTTCAAGTATTTGGTCGATGATTTCATAAATTGCTTCTCTCCCCTGATGGGTTTCGGACGAATATGGAATAAGCAGTGCGTTTTGCGGCATATTAAGTGAAGTCTTTATGAGCTTAAGCTGCTTATCAATCTGCGAGCGCTTTATCTTATCAAGCTTTGTTGCGATAATAACAGGCTCATAGCCGCTTTTTACTATCCAGTCATACATCTGCTTATCATTGGCTCCGGGCTCATGGCGTATGTCAATAAGCAGAAATACTCTTTTAAGCTGCTTTGATCTATACAGATAATTTTCTATCATTTTGCCCCATTTTGCAACCGCATCCTTTGAGGCCTTCGCATATCCGTAGCCGGGCAGATCCACAAAATAAAGCCCGCTGTTTATGTTATAGAAATTTATCGTCTGAGTCTTGCCGGGCTGGGCACTTGTGCGGGCTAATGACTTCCGGTTCATTAATGAATTAATAAGTGAGGATTTACCGACATTTGATTTTCCCGCAAAGGCAATCTCGGGAAGGTTATTGTCGGGAAGCTTTGAAGTTATCCCGCATACTGTTTCCAATGCTGCATTCTTTATTACCATACTTATGCTCCTTATATATTCCTTTCGCCGCCCTGCGATATGATAATCGAGTAGGAAGGGAGTTATCCCGCACCTACTCGCCGCGCGGGTCGCATGCCCGTCAGGGCAAATTACATTGTGCGGCCCTGCGCATAAAAAAGGGATTTGGCCGCCCAAATCCCCACTCATTTATCAAGTGTGCTCTCTATTCCGCTTTTTTAAGGGCTTTTGTGCGAACCAGCAGCGGTTCATCCATTCCAAGCACCGCATCCTTTGTTATTATGCACTGCTCCACCGAATCATCCGACGGGATATTGAACATAACATCCGTCATGACTTTCTCGATGATGGCTCTTAAGCCTCTTGCGCCCGTCTTCTTCTGATAAGCTAAATGAGCTATCTCGTTAACTGCATCATCCTCAAAGACAAGCTCAACATCATCCATATCAAAAAGCTTCTGATACTGCTTGACGATGGCATTCTTAGGCTCCTTAAGTATCCTTACAAGTGCGTCCTCATCAAGACCCTCTAAGGATACGCATATAGGCACGCGGCCTACGAATTCCGGAATAAGTCCGAACTTAATAAGATCTTCAGGCTGAACCTGTGCTAACAGCCGGCTCTCGTCATGCTCGTTTTTGTTGGCGATTTCCGCATTAAAGCCTATTGACTTGCGGTCAAGCCTGTTCTCAACGATTTTATCAAGTCCCGCAAAAGCACCGCCGCATATAAAGAGAATATTGGTCGTGTCAATCGGTATAAGTTCCTGATGGGGATGCTTTCTGCCACCCTGGGGAGGAACCGATGCGTTTGTACCCTCTATTATCTTAAGAAGTGCCTGCTGCACGCCTTCGCCTGATACATCCCTTGTGATTGACACGTTTTCGGACTTCTTGGTGATCTTATCGATCTCGTCAATGTATATGATGCCGTACTGGGCTCTTTCAATATTGTAGTCAGCCGCCTGAATGACTTTAAGAAGAATATTCTCAACATCCTCTCCGACATAGCCTGCCTCGGTAAGTGCTGTTGCGTCTGCTATTGCGAAGGGTACATTCAGGATCTTCGCAAGCGTCTGGGCCAGTAAGGTCTTGCCGGAGCCTGTGGGACCTAACATTATAATGTTGCTCTTCTGAAGTTCCACATCTTCAAAGGGATTACCTGTCTGCCTGGCATTTCCGGCTGCGGCAGCCTTCTTTGCGGCTTTTGATGATTTCTTATCCTTCCCTTCATTCTTAAGCGAAGTAAGAACTCTCTTATAATGATTATATACTGCTACCGAGAGTACCTTTTTGGCCTCTTCCTGGCCTATTACGTTCTCATCAAGAAATTCCTTTATCTGACGGGGCTTTAGAAGATTGATCTCGAAATTATTCTCTATCTCGTCATCCTCATCGGCATCATAAAGTTCATCCTCGATGATATCCATACATATTTCTACACACTCATTGCAGATATACACACCCTCAGGCCCTGCAATAAGCTTGGAAACATCCTCCTGGCTCTTCCCGCAAAAAGAGCAGTGAAGAATGTGATTTGACTTGTTAGCCATACAGATTCCTCGTTACTTTTCTAAATTATCAATTATTATTTCTCCCGCGCATCATCATTCCCTATTGGAGATGATCTTGTCAATAAGGCCGTATTCAAACGCCTCCTCGGCTGTCATGTAGTTATCACGGTCGGTATCCTGGGCGATCACCTCAAGGGGCTTTCCGGTATTCTCAGCTAAGATTCTGTTGAGCTTATCCTTGGTGCGAAGAATGTGCTTAGCCGCAATCTCAATCTCAGTAGCCTGACCCTTTGCACCGCCAAGGGGCTGGTGGATCATTATCTCCGCATTCGGAAGCGCGTAGCGCTTGCCCTTTGCACCGCCTGATAACAAAAATGCGCCCATGCTTGCTGCCATGCCCACGCAGTAGGTTGCAACATCGCATTTTACATAGTTCATGGTATCGTAAATCGCAAAACCATCCGTTACGGAACCACCGGGGCTGTTTATATAGAAGTGAATGTCCTTCTCGGGATCTTCAGCTTCAAGGAACATCATCTGTGCCACGATAAGACTCGAGGTTGTGGCATTAACCTCTTCTCCTAAGAAAACAATCCTCTCCTTTAAGAGTCTTGAGAAAATATCATAGGATCTCTCGCCGCGGCTTGTCTGTTCAATGACATAAGGTACTAAACTCATTTATACTCCTTTCGAAACCGCAATTATGCCCAGTGCGTCAATTTCTTATGCGGATTCCTTCATATCCTTTATTATACCGGCAATTATTTCTTCTCGGCTGCATTCTCAACAACAAAATCAACAGCCTTGCGGACCAGGATGTCCTCCTTGATCTCACCGGCAGCATATTTATCATTATCAATAAATTCCTTAACCTTGTCCTTCTCCATGTTATAGGACTCTGCCATGCTCTCGTATTCCTTGTCCATATCTTCATCTGTTACTTCAAAGCCTTCTGCTGCGGCAACAGCCTCAAGGACAAGACGTGACTGGATTCTCTTAAGCACGTTCGGCTTCATCTGCTCTAAGAATTTGTCCATTGTAAGACCCGTGAACATGAAATACTGCTCTAAGGATAAGCCCTGCTGGGCAAGTCTTGTTGCATAATCCTGAGCTGACTGCTGAGTCTGCGTATCGATCATTGCATCTGGAATCTCCATCTTGGAATCAGCAACGATTGCCGCAATAACGGCATCTTCCTTAGCTCTCTTGGCTTCTTCTTCCTTCTTCTCTTCTAACTTCTTCTTAACATCTGCACGATACTCTTCCATTGTATCGAATTCTGAAACCTCAGATGCGAACTCATCATCAAGCTCGGGAAGCTCCTTTGTCTTGATCTCATGAACCTTACATTCAAATACGGCTTCCTTGCCTGCAAGATCCTCTGCATGATAATCCTCGGGGAAAGTCACCTTAACGTCAACATCATCACCGGCATTTGCACCTATAAGCTGCTCCTCGAAACCGGGAATGAACTGGCCTGAACCGAGTGTAAGGGAATGATTTTCTCCCTCGCCGCCATCAAAGGCTTCTCCGTCGATAAAGCCCTTAAAATCAATAACAACCGTATCGCCATCAGCAGCGGGACGATCTTCAACCGTCACGGTTCTGCCGTTTCTCTCCTGCTCTGCCTTAATGTCGGCATCCACATCCTCATCCGTTACTTCACGGTCGATCTTGTCAATCTTGACGCCCTTATACTTGCCAAGCTGAACCTCGGGCTTAAGAGCAACCTCTGCGGTATAGATAAAGTTCTTACCCTTCTCGCACTGTACAACATCGATCACAGGGCGGGAGACGATATTGATATCCTCATTAGCATCTACTTCTTCGTCATAAGTATTTCTTATTATTTCATTGGCAGCATCCTCATAGAACACTTCAGGACCGTACATCTTCTCGATCATGGCTCTTGGAGCCTTGCCCTTTCTGAAGCCCGGGATGTTGATCTTGCCTTTGTTTTTGTTATACGCATTATTAACAGCCTTATCAAATGCCTCGGCATCTACCTCAATCGTAAGCTTAGCCATATTCTTCTCAAGCTTCTCTACCTGCATACTCATTAGTAATATTCCTCCTTAAGATATATACGTGCGATACGCACTACTGTTTACTGTGCCGTCCGCACAATCAATTGTGTATTATATCACACACCCCGCAAAAATAAAAGAAAAAGCCGCAAAATTAAGCGGCTTATTTTTAATTATTATCAATCTGCCCTTCCGGCACTGCCCACTACTTCCATCTTCTGCATTACGTACTTCTTAACGGCCTCAATTCCGCAGGCACCGTACTTTTTGGGATCATACGCATCAGGATTCGCATTTAAAAATTCCCTTACGGCCCCGGTATATGCAATCCTTAAATCAGTAGCATAATTAACCTTACATATTCCGCGCTTTACGCAGTCTATAACCTGTTCATCCGGCACACCGCTTGTTCCGTGAAGTACAAGCGGAATGTCAACAACCTTCTTAACATTGCTTAGAACCTCAACATTTACCTTCGGAATCCCCTTATAGATTCCATGGGAGGTCCCGATTCCTATAGCGAGAAAATCAACCCCTGTACGTTCTGCGAATTCCTTTGCCTCTTCAGGATCCGTATAGGGATTATCATCCCCGTTTACAAGGTCATCTTCCTTGCCGCCAACCCTGCCGAGTTCTCCTTCAACAGGCACGCCGCCGGCATGGCAGGCATCGGCTACGGATTTGGTAAGTGCTATATTTTCTTCAAAGGGAAGCTTTGAGCCGTCTATCATTATCGAAGTATAGCCGACCCTGTAGGCTTCCATGGCAAGGGAAAAACTGCTGCCGTGGTCAAGATGCATTGCAACGGGAACCGAAGCCTTCTTTGCGGCAGCTGTCACATTTGCAAGATAATATTCTAAAGATGCATATTTAAGTGTTCCGGGCGTTGTCTGAATGAGCACCGGCGAGCGCATCTGCTCGGCCGCTGCCACAACAGCCATGACCATTTCCATATTCTCGACATTAAATGCACCTACGGCATATCCGTCCTTTTGTGCATTGATAAGAAGTTCTTTGGAGCTTACAAGTGCCATGATATCATCTCTCCTCTCTATAGTAAGGAACGCCTAAGGATTCAGGCGGCTGATTTTCCCTCTTGTTGCGCATGCTGGTAATAATAAGAACGATGAGGGTAACCACGTAAGGCAGCATTTTGTAAAGTTCCTTATATTCCATATGCTCCATGCCCGTCGGAATGAAGATATAGAGAATATAGAGGCCGCCGAATAAAATGGATGCCAGTATTCCCACATTCGGTCTCCAGATACAGAATATTACAAGCGCTATCGCAAGCCAGCCTCTATCGCCGAAAGCATCATTTGACCATACGCCGCTTGCATAATCCATTACATAATAAAGTCCGCCAAAGCCCGCAATAATACAGCCTATGCAGGTCGAGAAATATTTATAGCCGGTAACGTTTATTCCGGCCGCATCCGCAGTGGCGGGGTTCTCACCGACCGCACGCAGGTGAAGGCCTATCCTTGTCTTTTTAAGAATATAGGAGCACACAAGAGCTATAACAAAGGCCATATAAGCCAAAAATCCGTAGGATAAGAAGATTTTTCCAAACCACCCGCACTTATCGGCAAAAGGAAGTGTCTTTGAAAAATACGCACTTGTTGCGGAAAGCGCAATCGAGGGGACATCGGCCCCCGAAATCTTAATGAGTGAACCGCCGAAAAAGTTGCCAAAGCCCACTCCGAAGGTAGTCATCGCAAGGCCTGTAACATTCTGGTTGGCCCTTAGGGTGACCGTAAGGAAGCAGTACAAAAGTCCCATAAGAAGCGAGCCCAAAAGGGAGCACAGCATCGGGATTGCAATGGCAAGAAAGCCGTTTACCGCGCCAAGGCATGACTGCTCATAATAAAACGAACCTATTACGCCGGAAATTGCGCCAACGTACATAACGCCCGGGATTCCTAAGTTAAGGTTGCCTGATTTTTCCGTCAGGATCTCGCCTGTAGAACCATATAGGAGCGGTATGCCCTGCCCTACCGCACGTGGAATAAAGGATAAGAGAAAATCAAACATTTATCTTCCCTCCTTTTCTTGCGTTTTATTTCTTAAGCTCACCTTGTAGCGTATGAAGAATTCACAGCCGATTATAAAGAACAATATGATGGCCGTCAGCATATCCGCGAAGGATTCGTTAAGTCCGAAGGTTGTGGATATTTCTCCGGCACCTCTGTTCATTACTATGATAAGTGCGCTTGCAAAGATCATTGATACGGGGTTGAATTTGGCAAGCCAGGAGACCATAACTGCCGTAAAGCCCTGTCCGCCGGTTATTGTTGTTGTTATTGTATGATTTATCCCGGATACAAGTAAAAGCCCTGCTATGCCGCAGATCGCACCTGATAAAATCATTGTCCTTATAATGACTTTCTCAACGGAAATACCCACATATCTGGCAGTGCGCACACTCTCACCCACAACCGAAAGCTCATAGCCGTGCTTGTGGTATTTAAGATAAGCGTAAATGGCCGCCGTAAGAAGCGCAGCTACTATTATCGAAAGAAGATATTTATTGCCGATCTCCGGAAGCCAGCCTATGGAAGTGTTCTGATTAATTATGCCGATCTTGCCGGAGCCCTTTGGCATCTCCCACAATATGGTAAAAAATGCGACCAGCTGGGTTGCTATATAGTTCATCATAAGGGTTGAGAGAGTCTCATTGGTATTCCATAATGCCTTAAGAAGTGCAGGGATAAAGCCCCACAGCGCACCTGCCGCAATGCTTGCTATTATCATTATTATAATGAGCAGCGCATTGGGAAGAGCATCAGATAAGGTTATCATGCAGGTTGCCGCCGCAAGTCCTCCCATAAGAACCTGTCCCTCACCGCCTATGTTCCAAAAGCGCATTTTAAATGCAGGCGTAAGAGCTAAGGAGATAATAAGCAGAATGGCAACGCTCTGAAGAGTTACCCAGGTCTTTCTGACAGAACCGAAGGCTCCCGATATTATGGTTTTGTAAACGCTAAAGGGATTATCGCCTGTAAGCACCGAGGTTATTATTGCACATAATATAAGCGCAAGCAGTATTGCAAAAAGGCGTATGTAAAGTGCCTTCATAACAGGCAGATCGTCACGCTTTACGATATGAAATAAGGGTTCGCGCTTTTTATCATTCATTGTCCGCTCTCTCCTCTCTCATCTGTGTCATCATCATTCCCACCGTGTTCTTATCGCACTTTCTGGCATCAACCACACCTGAAAGCCTGCCGTCACACAGTACTACGATATTATCGGAAAGCTCTAAGAGTACGTCTAAATCCTCTCCTACATATATAACCGCAACGCCCTTTTTCTTCTGTTCATTTATAAGATCATATATCATATAGGAAGAATTAATATCAAGGCCGCGCACGGCATAGGCCGTCATAAGAACGGAAGGCGCCGAGGATATTTCTCTTCCGACTAAAACCTTCTGAACATTGCCGCCGGAAAGCTTTCGTACGGCAGTCTCTATATTGGGAGTTGCCACTTCAAGTTCTTCAACGACACGCATTGCAAGCTCTTTAGGTGATTTTGAATCTAAGAAAAATGATTTTCCCTTTTTAAAGGAGCGCAGCATCATGTTGTTGATAAGGTCCATGTTGCCCACAAGGCCCATGCCCAGTCTGTCCTCGGGTACAAAGGAAAGCGCCACGCCGAGATTCGATATGTCACGGGGCTTAAGGCCAACGAGCTCTGTTTCGTTTCCGTCGTCATCTATATAGACTATGCTGCCGCTTTCAACAGGCTGAAGGCCTGCAACCGCCTCTAAAAGCTCCTTCTGTCCGCTTCCTGAAATGCCTGCGATTCCAAGAACCGAGCCGCTTTCGGCATAAAAAGACACATTATCAAGCTTTATAAGGCCTTCTTCTGATTTTATCGTCAGATTGCGAACTTCGAGCCTGTGCTTCGGATTAACCGGATCGGGGCGCTTTATATCAAGGGAAACGTGATGCCCCACCATCATATCGGTCATCTTTCCGGCATCTGTATCGGCCGTCTTCATATCGCCCACATATTTACCCGAGCGCAGCACCGCCACTCTGTCGGAAATCTCCATAACCTCATTGAGCTTATGGGTGATTATTATAATGGTCTTGCCGTCCTGCTTCATATTGCGCATGACGTTAAAAAGCTTTTCCGTCTCCTGTGGCGTAAGCACCGCCGTAGGCTCATCAAGTATAAGAATATCTGCCCCGCGGTATAAAACCTTTACGATCTCAACCGTCTGCTTTTGGGAAACGGACATGTCATAAATCTTCTGGTTGGGGTCAATTTCAAATCCATACTTAGCGCATATTTCGTTTATGGAGCGCACAGCTTCCTTAATATCAAGCCTGCCTTTAAGGCCCAGCACGATATTTTCAGCAGCAGAGAGCACATCAACAAGCTTAAAATGCTGATGGACCATTCCTATTCCAAGGTCAATGGCATCTTTAGGTGACTTGATGATCTCCTCTTTGCCGTCAATATAAATATGTCCCTCATCGGGAAAATAGATTCCCGAGAGCATATTCATAAGGGTAGTCTTACCGCTTCCGTTCTCTCCGAGAATCGCAAGTATCTCTCCCTTATAGATATCAAGATCGACATCTTTATTTGCATATACCGACCCGAATATCTTGGTGATACCCTTCATTGAAATTGCTGTGGTATTATCCATGATTTTACCTCTGCCCTGTCCGTATGAACTATCCGCAAAAACGCATCTCTGCGGTGCTTATCTTAAACGGAGATTCAAATATGCCTCCTGGCACTTTGGCCCCGACTAAAATCCGGGGGCCCTAAAAGAGCCTCCGGATAATATTCTATCATATATTATGAATTAAAATACAGTATCAAGAAGTGTGATTCCGTCAATATTCACATCAAAGAACGGTGCTGAACGAAGTCCGTCACCGGATTCGTTAAAGTATCCGTCAACAATTGCCTCATGATCTGCTTCATATGCCTCATCGGTGTCAACATCTGCCATGTAAGAATCAAGTGGTGCACCATCTACAGTAAAAGCAGCTGTATCAAATACATGAAGCTTGCCTGCTTCCATTTCTGCCTTGGCTGCATCGATCGCTGCCTGTGTGCCTTCTGCTGCTGCCTTACCGATTGCGCCTACCTCTACAGAACCTGTAGCAAGTGTTCCTGTCCAGTCAGCTGCGATCGCTTCGCCTTTAGCTGCTGCTGTGATTGCATACTCATAATAAGGAGCCCAGTTGATTCTCGAAGAAGCAATGTAAGTATTAGGGCATGCGTTCTCTGTACTTCCGTTATAGGATACATCAGGTACGCCGGCATTCTCACATGCTGTGGGAGCACCCATTGAATCAGCATGCTGTGAAATAAGTACGCAGCCATTGTCTATAAGCTTGTTAGCGCCTTCCTTCTCAGCTGTCTCATCATACCAGGAACCCGTAAAGGTAACTTCCATTGTAGCTGTGGGGCAAACGCTTCTTGCTCCTAAGAAGAAGGATGAGTAACCCGAAATAACTTCTGCGTATGTATAAGCACCTACATAACCCATCTTAGCTTCCTCGGCTGTGATTTTCCCTGCATCAATCATCTCGTTAAGCTTCATGCCTGCTGCGATGCCTGCAAGGTAACGGCCTTCATATATTGAAGCAAATGCGTTGTGATAGTTTGAAAGGCCTTCTGTATGAGCCTTTGTACCTGTTGAATGGCAGAACTGAACCTCGGGATATTCCTTAGCAGCCTCGATGATGTAGTCCTCATGGCCGAAGGAATCAGCAAAGATTATGCCGCAGCCTGCGTCTGCAAGCTCACATGCTGCCTCGTAGCACTCCTGGCCCTCGGGAATGTTTGTCTTAATAACAGACTCAACTCCAAGCGTCTCGCAGGCTTCCTTAGCTGCATTAATAAAGTTTAAGTCATAAGTTGAGTTCTCATCATGCAGGCAGATGAAGCCGGCCTTAATGCCAAGTGACTCTTCTGATCCTGCTTCTGCACTTGCTGCCTCTGCAGTGTTATCAGCAGCAGGTGCTGCAGCAGAACCGCAGGCGCAAAGTGCAACTGTCATTGCAGCTGACATAAGTAATGCGATAATTTTCTTTCTCATAACCAATCTCCTTTTCTCCTCTTTTATTATCTCCTTTCGCGCAAAATCACATGCGTCAGGCTTTTTGGCAGCTTCCGCCCTGCCGGCACATGCCCATTTGCACACACTATATGAATGTATCAGAACGCAGGCAAAAAAACAATCGTATAAATTAATAAAAAAATGAGATTTTTTGCGTTTTGTTCTGTTATTATTATGGTGATGTTGTTATTTGTAAGTGTCCCGCCGGGGCAGCGCAGGTTTGTGCGCATCCTGCCGGGAATCTTAAGGAGGATTATAATGGTATACGTATTCTTAGCAGACGGATTCGAAGAAATTGAAGCACTGACGGTTGTTGATCTTCTAAGGCGCGCCGGAATTAAGCTTAATACAGTTTCCGTAACCGGTGACAAAGCCGTAACCGGACGCTCCGATATTACTGTTATGGCTGATATGACGATTGATAAGGTAAACTGGAATGAGGCGGCGGGCATAGTCCTTCCCGGCGGCATGCCCGGAACAACAAACCTCGGCAATACGAAAGTCCTTATGAATCACGTTGATGAAATCGCCGGCAGCAATGATAACAGATTTATTGCCGCAATCTGTGCAGCCCCCGCACTTTTATTAGGAGAGCGCTCCCTGCTTTTGGGCAAATGCGCTACCTGCTATCCCGGCATGGAAAATCACTTTATAGGTGCCACTGCCCTTACCGACAAGGTGGTAGTTGACGGCAATATAATAACCTCAAGGGGCCTTGGCACTGCCATTCCCTTCTCACTTGCCATAATAGAAAAGCTTATTAATAAGGAAAAGGCAGATGAGATTGCAGCATCTGTTGTGTACTGATTAATAAAAATTTATTATCATAACAACCGGGGTATAACAGATGGAAATCGAACGCAAATTTACTATAAAAAAATTGCCGGCAGATCTTGATGCTTATAAATATCATGATATCGAGCAGGCTTATATCTTGACCAATCCGGTCATCCGCATAAGAAAGCGCGATGAGGATTATATCCTTACCGTAAAAGGCTCCGGAATGATGGCAAGGCAGGAATTTGAACTCCCCCTGTCAGAAGAAGCCTATAATCTGCTCAAACAAAAAACCGAGGGTATCGTAATATCCAAAAGAAGATATTTAATACCCTTCGGAGAATATACCATTGAGCTTGATATATTTAACGATCCTTTAGCACCGCTTATAATAGCTGAAGTGGAATTCTCAAGCATCGGGGAAGCAAATGCTTTTACGCCTCCTGACTGGTTTGATAAGGATGTTACCGATAATCCCGCTTATCATAATTCTAATTTGTCCTGTCAGCCACCGAGTCTCTTTCTATAAGTTCAGCCGCAAGGACCTTCCTCTCATGGGCAGCACCATGTCTTATGACATCGAAGAGCTTTTTGGCTGTCTCACGCGCCATATCTTCTATGGGCTGGCGTATCGTAGTAATTGAAGGAGTACAGTAGAATCCCATTTCGATTCCGTCAAACCCTGCAACCGACACATCTTCGGGAACCTTAAAGCCGGCCTCATTAAGTGCCTTCAGGGCTCCTATCGCAAGTGTGTCTGAAATGGCATAAACGGCAGTTGAATCAAAGCCTGCTTTAATTGCCTTTTTCATCATGGAATAACCATTATCCATGGTATATACATCATCACAGTTATCGGGTCTTACCACCCATTCATCCTTCGGTGTAATCCCATTATCACGCAGCGCATTTATATAGCCTTCGGTCCTTAAGCGCCCAATGGAAGCGTCTTCTGTGGGGGCCGTAAGGATTGTGATTTTCTTATGGCCTTTTTGGCATAAGTAGTCCACCATCTTATAGCTTTCCGCAACGTCATCTACGGAAATTGAGGAGTGAGAGCCGTCATATTCTCCGATGGTTGCAATAGTGCTGAGCACAAAGGGAACGCCGATCCTCTCAAGCTTCTCTTTTGAATGGTTAAAATAACCGCCAAGGAAAATAATCCCTTTAAGTTTTTTCTCTTTGACCAGTTCGATCGCGGTCTCAACCTCATCGGTTTCCGAATCAACATGGCGCATTTCCATGGAATATTTCTTTTTCTGTATCTCTTCCTCCATGATTTTTATCATGGTGGTAAAGAACGGGTTTGTCATACCCTTTACGAGTATTGCTATCGTATTCGATTCCGTGATCTTAAGGTTGCGGGCACTTGAATTTGGGACAAAATCATATTCGGCAACCACTTCCATAATCTTTTCCTTGGTCTCCGGATTGATATCGGGGTGATTATTAAGTGCGCGGGAAACCGTACTGACACCCACACCGCATATTCTGGCTATATCCTTTATCGTAATCTGCTCCATTGTCCCCTCCGGTCACCTTTTGCCGCCGTTTAGTCTTATCGCATTTATTCTGCAGCTGTCTTATCCTGTTTCGGTGCTGCTTTATCCTGTTTGGGTGCTGTCTTATCCTGTTTCGGTGCTGCTTTATCCTATTTGGGTGCTGCTTTATCCTGCTTCGGTGCTGTCTTTGCAAGCCTGCCGTAGATTTCAGTAAGCGTAAATATTCTCTTTGCAAGCTTACTGCTTAGGGCATTTCTATCCATTCGCCATACCCAGTTGCCGCCTAAGGTCGAGGGCGTATTGATGCGGGCTTCATCTCCTAATGCCAGGTAATCCTGAATGGGGATCACGCAGGTATCGGATACGCTTTCCATTGCGAGCCTGATAAATGCCCAGGCAGTCTCAGCGGTGGCTTCCCCGGATATATTTAAGTATTCGCAGGCAAGCTTCTTATCAGCGCCTTTAAGCTTTTCAAACCAGCCCATTATGGTCTCATTATCATGAGTTCCCGTATATACTACTGAGTTCTTAGTGTAATTATGAGGCAGATAATCCGATTCCTCTCTTGAATCGAAAGCAAACTCAAGCACCTTCATGCCAGGGAAGCCGGTATCAGCAACAAGTTTCTTGACCGTATCAGTCAAAAAGCCTAAATCTTCTGCTATTATATCGATTTTGCCGAGGCTTTTCTCTATTGCCTTAAAGAGTCCTGTCCCCGGTCCCTTCTTCCACTTTCCAAACTCCGCCGTGGGATCTCCATAGGGTATTGCATAATATTCATCAAAGGCCCTGAAGTGGTCAACGCGGATAACATCATAGAGTCTGCGGCAATGTGCCATGCGTTTTATCCACCATTCGTAGCCGGTCTTCTTATGATAGCTCCAGTCATATAAAGGATTGCCCCATAACTGCCCAGTTGCCGAAAAGCCATCAGGCGGACATCCCGCAACAGCCTTAGGGTAACCTTTTGAGTCAAACTGGAAAAGCTCAGGATCTGCCCAGGTGTCTGCCGAGTCAAATGCCACATATATGGGAATATCCCCGACTATCTTAATCCCCTGCTCATTCGCATATTTCTTAAGTGCCGTCCACTGCCTGTCAAAATAAAACTGCTGGAATTTGTAAAAATCAATTTCATCCGCAAAGCGCTCTCTATAGGATTCGAGGGTTTTCTCATCTCTTCGCCTTGCCTTCTCATCCCATTCTATAAAGCTTACGCCGCCGAAGGAGGATTTTATCGCCATATAAAGTGCATAATCCTCAAGCCAGAATTCATTCTGCGAAACAAACTCTTTATAGGCTTTCGTCCTCTTTATATTGCTGCGCTCATAGGCAAGTCTTAATACTTTAAATCTTGAGAGATAAATCTTCTCATAGTCTATCGTATCGCTTTGACTGCCCCAGTCAAAAGCTTCGCATTCTGATTTTCTAAGAAGACCTTCTTCTGCAAGTTCTTCTAAATCTATAAAATACGGATTGCCTGCGAAGGTCGAAAAGGACTGATAAGGCGAATCACCATATCCTGTCGGGCCTAAAGGAAGTATCTGCCAGTACTGCTGTCCTGCTTTTGCAAGAAAATCAACAAATTTATATGCTTCCTTATTAAAGGATCCTATTCCGTATCTGCCGGGGAGTGATGCCACCGGCATTAATATGCCACTTCTTCTCATATTGTTTTCATCGCTTATGCGATGTCCTCCCATGTTGAGCCAAATTCAAGATTCGCTTTCGAATCCGGCAAATGTTTTCAAATACGCCTCCTGGCGTATTTGGCGCCTTAGCCCTTAACTGCACCTGCAAGCACACCCTGGATAATGTATTTCTGCATTGTCAGGTAAATGATGATTATAGGCAGCACGGTCATCATAATGCAGGCCATCATAGGTCCCATTGCAACATGTCCGTAGCTTCCCTTGAAATACTGGATAAGGATGGGGATTGTCGTATACTTCTTCCTGTCAATAACAAGATAAGGCAGAAGGTAGTCATTCCACAGCCACATTGTCTCAAGGATACATACCGAAATAAGCGTAGGCTTTAATATGGGTATGATAATCTCAAAGAATGTCTGAAGAGGATTGCAGCCGTCAATCATTGCCGCTTCTTCTATTTCAAGCGGTATTGACTTCATAAAGCCGGTAAACATGAACACTGCAAGTCCTGCACCAAAGCCCAGATAAATTATGCAGATATTGCCGGGTTTATTAAGCTTAAGTCTGTCTGCTGTTGAAGCGAGCGTAAACATCAGCATCTGGAAGGGTACGACCATCGAGAATACAAACATTGCATAGCAGACCTTAGATAAGAGTGTATTGACTCTTGTGATATACCACGCGCACATTGAGGTGCAAAGAAGTATTAAGACAACTGATGTTACAGTGATCATAACACTATAGCCAAAAGCCTTTGCAAAGCCCTGTGAGGTCAGTGCTTCTATATAATTGCCGAATCCCGCAAAGGTCTCGGAAGTCGGAAGCGTGAATACCGAATTGGTGCTGATATATTTATCAATCTTAAAGGAATTGCTCAGTATCATGAATACGGGATATATCCAAACGAGCGAAAGCAATATCAGAACAACAAATAATATTGTGTTTGCGATTTTCTTCTTCGGACTCATTACTGCTGCACCTCCTTTGATTTGGTAGCTCTAAGCTGGATTAGGGATATTAAAATAACCATTATGCAGAAAATCACGGCCTTTGCCTGACCATAGCCCTTCCACTGCGGGCCTGTCCTGCTGTAGAAGGTATTGTAGATGTTAAGTGCCATCATTTCCGATGCATGCGCCGGCTCACCGCCTGTTAATGCCAGGTTCTGATCGAAGAGCTTGAATCCGTTTGTAATGGTTAAGAATGTGCATATTGTTATTGAAGGCATTACATTGGGGATTTTGATTTTAAATAAGGTCTGTAAGTCTGTTGCGCCGTCGATTTTCGCCGCTTCTATATAATCGGTCGGTATCGACTGCAGCCCGGCAATATAGATTATCATCATGTAGCCTATCTGCTGCCAGCACATCAGGATTATAAGTCCCCAGAAGCCATTTTTCGCGTCAAGTGCCAAAAGCGGCTTATCAAGCAGTGAAAGTACACAGTTTAAAAGTATCTGCCAGATATAGCCTAAAACAATTCCGCCTATTAAGTTAGGCAGGAAAAATACTGTTCTGAAACCGTTAGCGCCTTTGATCTTGCTGGTAAGGGCAAGCGCTATCGCAAAGGCCAGAACGTTTATAAGTATCGTCGATACTATGGTGAACACTGTCGTAAAACCGAAGGAATACCAGTAATCCTTATCGGTTAAAGCGTAGATATAATTCTTAAATCCTACGAATGTTGCCTTTTTGATTGTTGTGAATTTGCAAAATGACAAATACAGGCCCTGAACAAACGGATAAACAAAACCTATGCAGAATGCAGCTAATGTAGGCAACACAAAGATGGGCCAATATCTTCTAATAGCTTTTTCCATATTCTCTCCTTAAATCTTAAAATTCCTTATTCGTTGATGTTTCTTTGTCTTTATTTTTGATCTTTGTTTCTGATCGTTATTTCTGTTCTTTATCTTATTTATTGACTTTAAAACAGATATTTTTTTATAAAATTCGGGAGGGCGTTGGCAAAACGCCCTCCCGATTAAGTGTTGCTTTTCACTTTATTGTTGATCTTATATCGGTGGATTATTTTAAAGCGTACTCGCTTGCCCATCCATCAACGAATGCTGTTACAACTGCATCCCAATCGCCTGTGCCTGCTGCATAAGCTGTAAGAGCCGAACCTACACCGTTCTTCCACTCTTCTGAAGGCATTGTTGTGAAGTTCCATGAAACAGGTGTCTTACCATCTGCTGTGTACTGTCTGTCGTTAAGTACGAAAAGGTTTGTTGTCTCAGCTGCGCCCTTGAAAGGAATTACGCCGATTGTATCTGCAAGCATCTTTGTGCCTTCCTCTGATGTAACCATCCATGTAAGGAAGTCGATTGTAGCCTGGATATCTTCCTCAGAAGCTTCTGAGTTAACACACCAGTAGTTCTCTGTACCTGTGCAAAGGCCCTGGTTAGCTTCGTCGCCTGCTCCAACATAGATGGGGATCATTGCGAGCTGATCATCTGTCATGCCCTTGCCTGTAAGGTTAGCATATTCCCATGAACCGTTCTGATAGAAAACTGCCTTGCCGTCTGCGAATTCGTTCTCAGCATCATCGCCGGTCTTAGAAGCGAGTTCCTTAGGATCACATGTAGCATTGTTGATGTAGAGATCCCACATATCCTTGTAGTTGTCAAGGTATGAACCCTTGATAGCATCTGTTGTATCAATTCCGTCTGCCTGATACTCGAAGTAGATAGGAAGGTTAGCAAGGTGAGTCTTGAATCTCCAGTCAGAAGAACCATCCATACCTGCTGATGTAAATGCTGCAAAGCCAAGCTCTGCTGAACGAGCTGTGATGTCTTCAGCAACCTTCTTGAGGTCTGCGAATGACTTGATGTCATCTACTGAATAACCTGCATCAGCAAGAAGCTTTGTGTTTGTGATGATACCATAAGACTCAATAACGTATGCGATACCTGCTGTCTTGCCGTCGCTTGCCTTAAGTGCATAAGCATCGCTTGTAAGCTCGTTGTAAAGTGATGAACCTGCAAGATCGTAGCAGTAGTCTTCCCAGTTCTGAAGACCTACAGGACCGTTAACCTGGAATAATGTAGGAGCTTCGTCCTTGATGATCTCTGCTGAAAGAGTCTCTTCGTATGTGCCTGATGCTGCTGTAACTACTGTTACAGGAACACCTGTCTGCTCTGTGTAAGTCTTTGCAATTGCCTGCCACTGCTCATCAGCTTCGGGCTTGAAGTTTAAGTAATAAACCTGGCCTGCTGCTTCTGTTGTCTCTGCTGCTTCTTCTGCAACTTCTTCTGTTGCTTCTTCAGCTGCTGCTTCTTCAGTAGCTTCTGCTGCGGGTGCTTCTGCTGCGGGTGCTGCTGCTTCGCCACAGCCTGCAAGTAAAGAAGCAACCATTGTTGTAGCGAGTAATACGCTAAGTAAATTCTTCTTCATAAGTTCCTCTCCTTTTTTGATCCCCATCGGGGTGATTAACTGCCCCATACGGGGTGACTATGCTGCTCACCGAAGTTATACCTTTTAGACGACTTATCTTCATTGTCATGCTGTTCATCCGCTGCATTTTCAGCATTTCGCCGGCTGGATCCGCATTATTATGAGGTTGTCATCATGCGAGTGTGGTATCGTTTTCGGTATCGGTTTCGGTAACGTTGTCGGGAACGTTTCCGGAACTGTCCTAAATATAGCACTGGAAACGTTTCCATGCAAGTACTTTTTCATTTTTTTAGATTGATTTGTTAAAAGTATGCAGTTTTTATAGGGCAGTTTTTGGAGGGTATGCACAAAGTCAGGATACGCAAAGTGGGTTTGTGGCAATCCGGCTTTTGTGGCAAACAGCCAAAACATATACATTATGACAATTATCATTGTGGCTAAGTCTACGGCCCAATCGTATGCATAATATTTTCGCGCATTAGCCGCTCGCTA
>R03__coassemble_143_pt1 | contig 46145 bp, 41 predicted proteins | sample R03__metabat2_low_PE_060 | metagenome-assembled genome bin R03
CATGGATCGCACGTAATGGTCTAAAGGACAGACCATAAGTGCTCATACCGATACATTCACGTATGCTCGAAGATTATATAAGGAAAGGGGCGTAACGATTTATGAAAATTGAAAAGGTTAATGATCACCAGATTCGCTGCACCCTTACGAAGGCAGACCTTGCAGACAGACAGCTTAAGCTGTCGGAACTGGCTTACGGAACAGATAAGGCGAAGATGCTGTTTAGGGATATGATGCAGCAGGCATCCTACGAGGTGGGATTTGAGGCTGACAACATTCCCCTTATGATAGAAGCGATTCCTCTTTCTTCGGAATCGATCATATTGATAATAACGAAGGTGGAGGATCCGGAAGAACTTGATACGAGATTTTCCAATTTTGCACCGTCGGTCCATGGAGACAAGATGGACTCTGAGACCGAGGAACTTATGTCCCAGGTGGCTCAGGAGATGCCGGAGGTCCTTGATCTGTTTAAGAAGCTTTCGAGAGAAGTTGCGCAGAATCCGGAACTTTTAGAGACAGCAAAAGAGAAGCTTATCGAAAAAGCCAATGAGTCAATAGAGCTTGTAAGAGCATTTGATTTTGACAGTCTCTCTGCCGTTATCAAAGCAGCTAAGGTTGTGGATGCGTTCTATAAGGGGCGCAACAGTTTATATAGGAACGAGCAGAATGAGAAATATGTTCTGATGGTTACGAGATCCGGACATACAACGGAAGAATTCAACAGAATCTGCAATGTGCTTTCGGAGTACGGACAGATGGAGCACATAAAGGCAACGGAAGCAACGGAAGCCTTTTATGAAGAACACGGCAGCTGTATACTTTCGGATAATGCGATAGAGACGCTGATTAAATGATTGAACGAAAAGAAAAGATATAATGTAATAAAAACCGGACCTTACTGGTCCGGTTTTTTGTGCAGGGCCGCACAGTGTAATTTGCTCTGACGGGCATGCGGGCGGCGCTAAGAGAAAATCAAATCAGTCACCTAAGGCTGCGATTTTCTCCATGAGGGAATCAATGTCCATGCCGTGAACCATGGCAGCCTCTTCGAGGCTCTCGCCCTGGGCCGAGGGACAGCCTAAGCAGTGCATGCCGGCTTCCATGAGGATGGGAGCAACCTCGGGCCTGGTCATAAGAATCTGTCCGATTGTCATATCTTTTGTAATAGCCATTATATTTCTCCTTCTTATTGTGATTGATATAGATTAAGTCTGCAGGAAAGTGCCGACCACAAGATTATAATATAAGGAATAAAATCTAACAAGAGCGTAAGAAATGAAAATTGTAAAGGCTGAAGTGCAAAGGCGGTGTACTTTAAAAAAAACAGACCTCAATCTTGACGTGTATACACGATTAACCTATAATCAGAATACGACCAAAAGGGAATTATGTACCGATAATTGCCTTTGGATGCCGGGGGTTACGCCGGCAAGTAACGTTTGTCTTTCGGCTGTGGGGCCGGATAAAATTATACTAATAGGAGGCATTGCAATGAGATCAGAATGGAATGGTTTCGTAGGCGGCAAGTGGGAAAACGAAGTTAATGTTCGTGACTTTATCCAGAAGAATTTCACACCTTATGATGGTGATGATTCTTTCCTTGCAGGACCTACACAGAACACAAAGGATTTATGGAACATGGTACTCGATCTGCAGAAGCAGGAGAGAGCTAACGGCGGCGTTCTTGATATGGACACAAAGGTTATCTCTACTATCACTTCTCATGGACCCGGTTACCTTGACAAGAGCAAGGAGACTATCGTAGGTTTCCAGACAGACAAGCCTTTCAAGCGTTCACTTCAGCCTTATGGTGGTATCCGTATGGCAGAGAAGGCTTGCTCAGACAACGGTTATGAAGTAGATCCTGAGATTTCAGAGTTCTTCTCAACACACCGTAAGACACATAATGCAGGCTGCTTCGATGCATATAATGCTGAGATGAGAGCTTGCCGTACATCACATATCATCACAGGTCTTCCTGATGCTTATGGCCGTGGCCGTATCATCGGTGACTACAGAAGAGTTGCTCTTTACGGTATTGATTACCTTATCGAGGACAAGCAGGCTCAGAAGGATTCAACAGGCCGCGTTATGACAGATGATGTTATCCGTCTTCGCGAAGAGCTTTCAGAGCAGATGGTAGCTCTTAAGATGATGAAGGAAATGGCAGCTTCTTATGGCTGTGATATTTCAAAGCCCGCTACTAACGTACAGGAAGCTATCCAGGCTACATATTTCGGATATCTGTGTGCAGTTAAGGAGCAGAATGGTGCTGCTATGTCACTTGGACGTACATCAACATTCATTGACTGCTACGCTGAGAGAGATCTTAAGAACGGCACATTTACAGAGGAACAGATTCAGGAGTTCATCGATCACTTTATCATGAAGCTTCGCTGCATCAAGTTCGCTCGTACACCTGAGTACAACCAGATTTTCGCAGGCGATCCCGTATGGGTAACCGAGTCAATCGGTGGTGTTGGTGTTGATGGCAGACCTCTTGTTACAAAGTCATCCTTCAGATATCTCCATACACTTAATAACTTAGGTGCAGCTCCCGAGCCTAACCTTACAGTTCTCTGGTCACCCAGACTTCCTGAGCCTTTCAAGAAGTTCTGTGCTAAGACATCAATCAATACATCATCTATCCAGTATGAGAATGATGAACTTATGAGACCTACACATGGTGATGATTACGGTATTGCCTGCTGCGTATCCTCAATGGTTATCGGTAAGGAAATGCAGTTCTTCGGCGCTCGTGCTAACCTTGCTAAGTGCTTGCTTTACGCCCTTAACGGTGGTGTTGATGAGAAGACCAAGAAGCAGGTTGGACCTAAGTATCGTCCTGTAGTTGGCGACGTTCTTGATTATGATGATGTAATGGATAAGTTCATGGATATGATCGAGTGGCAGGCTGACGTTTACGTTAACACACTTAACATCATCCACTACATGCATGACAAGTACTGCTATGAGAGAGCTGAGATGGCACTTCATGACAGAGACGTTAAGAGATATTTCGCAACAGGTATTGCAGGTCTTTCAATCGTTGCCGATTCACTTTCAGCTATCAAGTATGCTAAGGTTGAGGTAATAAGAGACGAAGACGGCATTATCACAGACTTCAAGACAACCGGTGACTTCCCTAAGTACGGCAATGATGATGATCGCGTTGACCTTATTGCTCAGGATATCGTTCATAGGTTCATGACAGCTATCAGAAGACATCATACCTATAGAGAAGGTGTTCCTACAACCTCTATTCTTACCATTACATCTAACGTTACATATGGTAAGGCTACAGGAAACACACCTGATGGACGTAGAGCAGGACAGCCTTTTGCACCCGGTGCTAACCCGATGCATGGCCGTGATACTCATGGTGCAGTTGCATCCCTTTCTTCAGTATCCAAGCTTCCGTTCAAGGATGCACAGGATGGTATTTCCAATACCTTCACAATCATCCCCGGAGCACTTGGTAAGGAAGATAAGGTATTCGCAGGTGATATCGAGGTTGATCTTAACAAGTAATTGAGAGAGACAGGTGACAGTATGAATCAGGTAGACGATTTGGTAGCATTCCTGGACAGTTCGGTTGGTATGGGCGTCGGACATCTTAATGTTGAGGTTGATGATTCTCAGAATACGGATCGCGTGGCACAGACAATGGGCTGCACTGATTGTTCAAGAACACCGCTTGCATGCTCTGTTCCGACACTTCACCAGGGACTCGACGACTATAAGTAAAATACTAATATAAGGAGGAAAAAATAATGGCAGCTAATCAGTCACAGATAGATAATCTTGTAAATCTTTTGGATGGTTATTCAGTAAAGGGCGGACATCATCTTAATGTTAACGTTCTTAACAGAGAGACTCTTCTCGATGCTCAGCAGCATCCCGAGAACTATCCTCAGCTTACAATCCGCGTATCGGGATATGCTGTTAACTTCATTAAGTTAACACCCGAGCAGCAGAATGATGTTATCACAAGAACATTCCATGAAGCTATCTAATTAAGCATGCTTTATTGAAGACAATGATGAAAGAGACCGGCAAAGCCTTTTAATTTAGGGAAGAGCCGGTCTCTTCTTATTTTGAGACGATACAATGTACTATATCCCTCATTTCGCCTTTGGCTCGTGACGGATTAAGTGCATTGCATGGATCGCACGTAATGGTCTAAAGGACAGACCATAAGTGCTCATACCGACACAATGAAATTTTTCGTAGCATAAATTTGTTCTGTGCTAATTTGGATAACGAAAAAATGCTAATATGAACAAATTGTGAACGCGAAATGTACAAAAATTTAAAGAATGTTGCAATTTTTTACTATTTTTTTCATGATACTATTCTACCCGTAGCAAACATTCAATATTTTCCAAAGGGAGGAATATTACGAAATGAAGAAAAAATTACTTAGCGCATTACTTTGTGCAACAATGGTAGCTTCTCTTCTTGCTGGTTGTGGTTCTACAGCATCAACAGAAGCAGCAGCACCTGCAGCTACAGAAGAAGCAGCAGCTACAGAAGAAGCAGCACCCGCTGAAGAAGCAGCTGCAGAAGAAGCAGCTCCTGCAGAAGCTAACGGATCAAAGGTTGGCGTTTCAATGCCTACAAAGGATCTCCAGAGATGGAACCAGGACGGCGAGAACATGCAGAAGGAACTTATAGCAGCCGGCTACGAAGTTGATCTTCAGTTCGCTAACAACGATGTTCAGACACAGGTTTCACAGTGTGAGAACATGATCGCAGCAGGATGTGATGTACTCGTTATCGCAGCAGTTGAAGGCTCATCAATGGGTGAAGCTCTTACAATGGCTAAAGAGAACGGCATCCCCGTAATCGCTTATGACCGTCTTCTTATGGAATCAGATGCAGTTTCCTACTACGCAACATTTGATAACTACATGGTTGGTACAAAGCAGGGCGAGTATGTTGTAGAAGCACTTGACCTTGACAATGCAGAAGGACCTTTCAACATTGAGTTCACAGCAGGTGATCCCGGTGACAACAACGCTGGTTACTTCTACAATGGTGCTCATGATGTTCTTAAGCCTTACATCGAGTCAGGCAAGCTTGTAATCGTTTCAGGTCAGGAAGATTTCGATTCAGTTGCAACTCCTACATGGGCAACAGAGACAGCACAGTCAAGAGCTGAGAACATTCTTTCATCTTACTATGCAGATGGCACAAACGTTGATGTATGGCTTTGCTCTAACGACTCAACAGCACTCGGTGTTGAGAACGCTTTAGCAGCTAACTACAACGGCAACTATCCTATCATCACAGGTCAGGACTGCGATATTGAGAACACAAAGAACATGATCGCTGGTAAGCAGTCAATGTCAATCTTCAAGGATACACGTACTCTTGCATCACAGGTTGTTAAGATGGTTGGTCAGATCCTTAACGGTGAGACAGTTGATGTTAACGATACAGAGACATACGACAATGGAACAGGCGTTATCCCTTCATTCCTTTGCGAGCCTGTATTCGCTGATGCTAACAACTACAAGGAAATCCTTATCGATTCCGGTTATTACACAGAGGATCAGCTTAAATAAGACAGCTTTATAGTTACTAAATCTTGAGCGGGCGGGCGTAAGCTCACCCGCTCAAATATTAAGACGGGAGGGATTCTTTTGGCTAAAATATTACTTGAAATGAAAAATATAACCAAAACTTTCCCCGGTGTAAAAGCTCTGGATAATGTGAACCTGCAGGTTGAAGAAGGAGAAATTCACGCACTGGTAGGAGAGAATGGTGCCGGAAAGTCAACACTTATGAATGTTCTTTCCGGAGTATATCATTACGGAACATATGATGGTGATATCATCTATAATGGTGAGGTTTGCCAGTTCCAGACAATCAAGGATTCAGAGAAAAAGGGTATTGTTATTATTCACCAGGAATTAGCGCTTGTTCCGCAGATGTCAATCGGCGAGAACATGTTTTTGGGTAATGAAAGAGGCAAAAAGAATGCTATCAACTGGAATGAGACATATCATGAGGCTGATAAGTATTTGAAAATGGTAGGACTTTCTGAGTCCTCACATGTACTCATTAAGGATATAGGTACAGGTAAGCAGCAGCTGGTTGAAATCGCAAAGGCTTTATCTAAGCAGGCTAAGCTGCTCATTCTTGATGAGCCTACTTCTTCACTTAACGAAACTGATTCAAGAGCACTTCTTGATCTTATGCTTGAGTTTAAGAAGCAGGGCATGACAATGATAATTATATCTCATAAGCTCAATGAAGTAGTTTATGTAGCTGATAAGATCACTGTTGTCCGTGATGGTTCAACAATTGAGACGATGGATAAGAATTCAGAGGCAATTGATGAGGACAGAATCATCAGAGGAATGGTTGGTCGTGAGATTGCAGATAGATTCCCTAAGAGACATGATGTTGCGATAGGGGATATGAGTATGGAGGTTAAGAACTGGACCGTTCACCATCCTGTTTATACGGAACGTAAGGTTGTCAACAATGTCAACTTTAAGGTTCATAAGGGCGAGGTTGTCGGAGTCTACGGCCTTATGGGCGCAGGACGTACCGAGCTTGCAATGAGTATTTTCGGTCAGTCTTATGGAACGAATATCACAGGTACGCTTGAAATAAACGGTAAAAAAACTGTTCTTAAGAATCCAAGAGAAGCCATTGATGCAAAGCTTGCATATGTTACTGAAGATCGAAAAGGCAATGGTCTTGTTCTTACGAACCCTATTCGTGTCAATACATCCCTTGCCAATATGTCAGCAGTAAGCAGCAATGGTATCATAGATACCGATAAGGAATATGCGGTTGCTGTTGAGTATAAGGATAAGCTTAAGACCAAGACTCCTTCTGTTGAGCAGAAGGTCGGAAACTTATCAGGCGGTAATCAGCAGAAGGTTCTTCTGGCAAAGTGGATGTTTGCAGATCCTGATATACTTATTCTCGATGAGCCCACAAGAGGTATCGATGTAGGTGCTAAATATGAGATTTACTGCATAATCAACGATCTGGTTGCAGCCGGCAAATCTGTTGTTATGATTTCCTCTGAGCTCCCTGAGGTTCTGGGCATGAGTGACAGGATATATGTCATGAATGAAGGCAGCTTTATCGGTGAAGTTTCCGGTGAAGATGCTACTCAGGAGAATATTATGGCTATGATTGTAAAATCGGGAAAGGATGAGTGATTATGGAAAAGACTAAAGTTTCGGAAGTATTCAAAAAGTATTTTATGGTCCTCGTGCTTGTCCTTGTGTTTGCTATTTTCTATGGAATTACCGGTGGAAAAATTCTGCTGGCACAAAACATAAACAACCTGATATCACAGAATGCATATGTTTTCGTTTTGGCAACAGGTATGCTGCTGTGTATCTTAACAGGCGGTAATATCGATCTTGCGGTTGGTTCTGTTGTATGCTTCGCAGGTGGTATCGGCGCTGTCATGATGGATAAGGACATTAACGTCTGGCTGGCTGTTATAGTCATGCTTGCTGCAGGACTTGCTGTTGGTGTATGGCAGGGATTCTGGATCGCATATGTTGCGGTTCCTCCGTTTATTGCAACTCTTGCAGGCATGTATGCATTCAGAGGTCTTGCAAACAGAGTCATGAACGGTCTTACCTTTGGTATCAGAAACACCACGTTCTTAAATGTTTTCGGTGGTGGTGCTGACTGTTATGTTCCTGATTTCTTCGGCGGCTCCGGTAATTTAAATGCGTTCTGCATGTTTGTCGGTGTTGCTATCGCAATAGCTTATGCAGTCATAGTGTTCATGACAAGAATAAAGAATAAGAAGAACGGCTATGAAGTTGATCCTATGGCTTCACAGGTTATCAAGACGATCATTATCTGTGCAGTTATAATCTGGCTCTTCTACAAGCTTGCCAATTACAAGGGAATTCCCGCTGCTCTTATCTGGATTGCGATTGTACTGTTAGCTTATGCATATATTACTTCTAAGACAACAATCGGACGTTATCTCTACGCAGTAGGCGGTAATGAGAAGGCCACAAAGCTTTCCGGTATTGATCCCAGAAGAGCTTACATGTTTGCCTATATTAACATGGGACTGCTTGCAGGACTTGCGGGTATCTTAACATCTGCAAGAGCTGCCCAGGGCAACCCGACACTTGGTAATGCATACGAAATGGATGCCATTGCAGCCTGCTTCATCGGCGGTGCTTCTGCATACGGAGGAGAAGGAAATGTATTCGGCGTCATCATCGGTGCGGTTCTTATGGGCGTTATCAACCAGGGTATGAGTATTGCCGGCTGGGATGCTAACTACCAGAAGGTTGTTAAAGGACTTGTACTGCTGTTTGCAATCATCTTTGATGTAATGTCAAATAAGAAGAAGAGCTAAGGGAGGAGGATGAACATGAATAAGTACTTAGATGTATTAAAGAAAAACGCAATGCTGATTGTCCTTGTCCTGGTATTCATATTCTTTACAATCCTGACACAGGGACAGATGTTCCAGCCGCTTCAGTTCAATGCACTTATCACGCAGAACGCGTATGTGTATATTCTGGCAATAGGTATGCTGATGTGTATGCTGACAGGCGGTAATATCGATCTTTCTTGCGGATCATTTGTATGCTTTTTAGGAGCCGTAGGCGGCGTGCTTATGGTAGCTAAGGGAGTAAATCCCGCAATATCAATTATTGTAATGCTTGTTATAGGTATTGCTTATGGCTGCATTCTCGGCTTCCTTATCGCATATGTAAACGTTCCCCCCTGGATCGCAACACTGGCAGGTTATCTTGCATTCAGAGGTCTTGGTACCAAGATATTAAGTGACAATTCCTCAACAGGCAGCTTAGCTCCGTTTCCTGAAGGATTCTTAAAGCTCTTCTCGGGCAAAATCATGGGCGGCAAGATGGGAACTCTTAACATGTTCTGCTTCGTTGTCGGTATTATTATAAGTGTGCTGGTTGTTTATATTAATATTTCAACCAGAGCCAAGAAGATTAAGAAGGGTTATGAGGCTGACTCCGTTACGGCAGTAATTGTTAAGTCTGTTCTCTCCGTTGCTGCAATCATGCTGTTTGCATATAAGCTCGGCATGGCAGGCGGTATCCCTGTTACACTCGTTTGGGTTGCCGTATTTGCTCTTATTTATGATTTTATAACAAGAAGAACCGTATTTGGCCGTTACTTCTATACAATAGGCGGCAATGCCGAGGCAACGAGGCTTTCAGGTGTTGATACCAAGAAAATCATGTTCTTTGCATATCTTAACATGGCATTCTTAACGGTTATCTCCTCATACATTGTTGTATCGAGATTCCAGGCTGCCAATGCTTATATGGGCAACTATTATGAAATGGATGCAATTGCAGGCTGCGTAGTCGGCGGCGTATCGGCGTACGGCGGCTCCGGCAACGTATTCGGAATGATCGTCGGTGCAACACTTATCGGTGTCATCAACTTAGGCATGAGCCTTGCAGGCTGGGATGCAGACTGGCAGAGAGTTATCAAGGGTATGGTGCTTCTGTTTGCAGTAGTATTCGATATCTTAAGCAAGAAGAACGAAGCTGTTCGTTAATTAAATGGGGATTAAGTGAGTATTCACTCATCCAGAGCTTTGAAGGATCCGTATTCACAGCGGGTCCTTCTTTTTATGCTCTTTTTATGCGCAGGACGCATAAGGAATATTATTTTTAACCCTTACTTAGGGCATTATGTTATAATGATGACTACGGTAAATAAATATATTAAGAATACGAGGTTTTATTATGACAGAGGGACATATTCATTCTTTGGAAAGTTTTGGTACAGTTGACGGACCGGGTACGAGGTACGTTGTGTTCGTGCAGGGATGTCCAATGAGATGCAAATACTGCCATAATCCGGATACCTGGGCTATGAATGCAGGAGATCTAATGACCCCCGAATATATAATGGAGCAGTATCACCATAATGAGCCCTTTTACAGAAATGGGGGAGGCATTACGGTTACAGGCGGAGAGCCTTTGATGCAGATTGATTTTCTCATCGATCTGTTTACGATGGCCAAAAGGGACGGCGTTCATACGTGTATTGATACATCGGGAATTGCTTTTAATATTAAGAATGAGGAGTGGATCAAAAAATGTGATAAGCTGCTTACACTTACTGATCTTATCATGCTTGATATTAAGCATATAGATCCTGATAAGCATAAAGAGCTTACGGGGCAGCCGAATGAGGGAATACTTGCATTTGCGCAGTATGTGTCCGAAAAGGGTGTGGATCTGTGGATAAGACATGTTGTCGTTCCGGGGCTTACGGATGTTGATGAATATCTGTATAAGCTGGGATATTTTATCGGCGGCCTTAAGACAATAAGAGCACTTGACGTGCTTCCCTATCATACGATGGGTAAGCCTAAGTACGAAAAGCTTGGGATAGAATATCCGCTTTCGGATACGCCGGCTATGAATAAGGATGAGCTTATTATCAAAAAAGAGGTAATTCTTGACGGAATAAGAGCAAAAAGGGCAGAGGATACTAAGTAATTGGAAGATCGATTTCTTAAACTTACACAAACGGAAATCAAGTTAATAACGCTTCTTGAGTACAGCACTGATTTTAATAATGATGATCAGGTTAAAAAGCTTAGGGATATGATGCTTAAAAAACATTATTTTTCCTCAGAGACAGGACTTGATTATGAAAAATCATTTTTTGATTTTGCTAATGAGAAGAAATCACCGGTTGCATGTGTGATCTGCGGCATGCAGCTTGGGGGAGAGCATGCCTTTTTGTGCCCGAGATGCAAAAGCGCCGTGGGAAAGAGTGCCGCAGTCATAGTAAATGATGCAAAAAGGCCGGAAAATTCAAATCCCGGGGTAAGGAAGACAGAAGCAGCAGATGGCGGAATAAAGAAGACAGAAGCAGCAGATGCCGGCACAAAGAAGACAGAAGCAGCAGATGGCGGAATAAAGAGGACAGAAACTGCAGGTGTCAGCACAAAGAAAACAGAAGCAGCAGATGATGTTGCAAAGAAAATCGCAGCATCTGAAAATAGAAAAAAAGACTTATCAACTGCAGATGACAGAACCAAAAAAGTAAGAGTATCAAAAAGAAAAAAAGACTCAAAGAAAGACGGGAAGAAGCACCTTCTTCGCGGCATTGCCATTGGCTTTGCAGCATGTATCCTGCTGGCGGCTGCCGTAATCGGAATAATAAGCTTTTCGTACAGCAGAAGACCTGAGAGAGTAACAGAGAATATTCTTAATGATTTTAACAGTGCCCTTATGCTGCAGGGAATGAAGTTTGGCGAAGGCGGAATAGGCGAAGACGGCGCAGCAGTATATGAGATATTGCCGCAAAAGGATCTTTTTTTGGTATATGCGGATGAAAAAGGATACCTTGAAGCCATGGTGATCATCATGTCCGGTGATGACAGCGTAAGCAACGCACGGCACATGCTGCTGATGACTCTTTTGAATATGGCAATGAATGAAGGAATGACCGGTGAAGAAGCCACAGAGCATATCCAGAATATGGTAGGTGCCGGGGGTGAGTATCATTACGGAGATTATGAGTGGCTTTTGGTTCCGGCGGAAGGCATGTCCTATTATTTTGTCATGAAGGAGGATTTAGACTCAGAGGATGCCGGGGCGATAACGGCTTCTTCGGTATCTAAGGGAGGTAATGAAATATCGAATCTTTTGGGAGGAGATTACGAGGTAGCCAAAACAATGCTCGGTGAGTCTGTTGAAATCATTGCGGAGAATACGCGGTATTTTGAGGGCTCCGGAATATCACTTATATACAGTAAGGATACGGGCGAGGTTCTTTATATAGATGAAGACGGAACGGGAAGCGACGGCAAGGTCTACAGCATCTGCGGAATATCCGTAGGTATGAGCAGGGAGCAGGCTCTTGTACTGCTGAAGCAGTATGGATATGCGGCCGGGAATGGGACATCGGATGTGCTTACGGTGTCGATGGAGACGGACGGTAAGAAAAGAGAACTGTCGGTAACTATTGTAAACGGTGTAGTGGGCGTTGTAAGCTATGCAATAATAAATTGATGATTGATGAGGCACCATCATCGATTTCTGATAGGGTTGTTTTTTGCTTCGGATTGTATTAAAATGTCTTAGAGTTGTATGGATCGCACGTAATGGACTTATGTTTGGTCCATCAAATATGAGGAGTTTTTAAGGAGGATAATACTATGGCATTTGAGATTAAAGATGGCTGCATCAGCTGTGGCGCATGCGCAGGCAACTGCCCTGTAGGCGCTATTTCAGAAGGTGATGGCAAGTTCGAAATTGATCCCGATAAGTGCGTTAGCTGCGGCGCATGCGCAGGCGGATGCCCCGTAGGTGCTATCGAGGAGGCATAAGAAAAGCAAAATATAGGGTGGAACCGTTAGGGCTTCCACCCTATTATTTTGTCAGGGCTTCCATTCTATTATTTTGTTGAACTTGTGATACAAAAGTAAAAATGATATACTCATATGAAGTATATCTGTATCGGCATGTGATAGCGCAAGTTGACAAAATATGTGCTGAAGGGGTTAGAAATGAGAAGAAAACTCTCTTTTAAGGGAACAACAAAATCATATATTTTATGGCCGCTAAGACTGTCGGTTCTTGTTTTTGTATTTGCCGCATTTCTGTTTGCCGTTGATAGAAAAGCCGCGATATATGGGCTGTCTTTTGCAATTCTCTTTTTAGGGATTTCACTGATCATATATTTTGTTAATAAAAACCGCGTATTAAGTGACCTGGTGTCTTTTGCGACGCAGTATGGCCAGATACAGAAGCAGCTTTTGAGGGATCTTGAGGTTCCCTATGCCCTGCTTGATGATGAAGGGCGCATAATCTGGACAAATGAGGCTTTCGAGAGAGTCGCACACATTAAAAAAGGATATCGCAAGCCGGTATTCTCCCTTATTCCCGAACTTGAAATGGATGATCTGCCCGCTATTGAGAACGAAACCGAGCGGGAGATATATTTTGAAGAACATGATTACAGGATAAGCATGAAGAAGATTCCGATGGATGCTTTAGCGGAGGCTGTTGAGACTACAGAGCCTATTGATTCGAGCGGATATCTGATCGCTTTTTTCATGTTTGATGAGAGCAGAGTAAATTCCCTGGTTCGCCAGATAGATGATCAGAAGCTGGCATGCGGACTTATTTATATAGATAATTATGATGAAGCTTTAGAGAGTATAGAAGAAGTCAGAAGATCTCTTCTGGCTGCGCTTATTGACCGTAAGATCAACAAGAACTTTACCGGCATGGATGCCATAGTAAAGAAGCTTGAAAAGGATAAATATCTTGTGGCCATTAAGAAGAAGTATTTAGCAGGGCTTATAGAGAATAAATTTGATATCCTTGAGGATGTTAAGACGGTTAATATAGGCAACGAGGTTGCCGTAACCTTAAGTATAGGCTTTGGTGTCGATACGGGTTCCTTCCTTCAGGATTATGAATATGCAAGGATAGCCATAGACCTGGCTTTGGGCCGCGGCGGAGACCAGGCGATAATCAAGAATCCCAATGAGATTACCTATTATGGCGGCAAGAGCCAGAAGAACGAGAAGAATACCAGGGTTAAGGCAAGAGTTAAGGCGCATGCCCTTAAGGAAATTGTGGAAGCAACGGACCAGTTTATAATAATGGGTCACAGGATCCTTGATGTGGATGCTTTTGGAGCGGCAATAGGTATTTACAGGATTGCAAAGACCTTTAATAAGCGTGCCCATATTGTTGTGGATGAGGTTACGACCTCTATCCGTCCCATGCTTGAATCCATTATGGGCGACGGAAATCATGAGCCGGATTTATTCCTTACAAACGAACAGGCCATAGAGGCGGTTACGTTTGGAACCACTCTTGTTGTTGTGGATGTCAACAAGCCGGATTATACGGAATGTCCGGACCTTCTTACAAAATGCGAGTCAATAGTTGTTATCGACCATCATCGCCAGGCGGCAGAGAAAATCGAGAACCCTACGCTTTCATATATTGAGCCATATGCATCTTCCGCATCGGAAATGGTAGCCGAGATACTGCAGTATATAAGCGAAAATGTGCGGCTTAGTGCACTTGAGGCAGACTGTCTGTATTCGGGAATAATGATAGATACCAATAATTTCCTGACTAAGACGGGCGTTCGTACCTTTGAGGCTGCTGCATATCTGCGCAGGAACGGTGCTGATGTAATGCGTGTCAGAAAGTTATTCAGAGATGATGCTGCAAGCTATAAGGCAAGAGCCGAGATCGTACGCAATGCGGAGATATATGATGATGCGTATGCGATTGCGGCGCCCAGTGAGGCATTTTATGACAGCCCCACAATTATCGGAGCCCAGGCAGCAAATGAGCTTCTTAACATAAGCGGAATAAAGGCATCTTTTGTACTGACTCCCTATCAGGAGGAGATATATATAAGTGCGAGATCAATAGATGAAGTAAATGTGCAGATAATAATGGAGAAGCTTGGCGGCGGCGGTCATATGAATGTCGCAGGAGCACAGCTTAAGGGTGTAAGCGTTGAGGAAGCCAAGAAGAGCCTTGTGGACGTTTTGAACAAGATGCACAAAGAAGGAGAATTATAATGAAAATCATATTATTACAGGATGTTAAATCACTCGGTAAGAAGGATGCCATCGTGGAGGTGTCTGACGGCTATGCCAAGAATTTTATTTTCCCCAAAAAGCTTGGGGTAGAGGCAACACCTAAAAATCTTAATGACCTTAAGCTTAAAAAGGCCAACAGCGAGAAGGTGGCAGCCCAGAACTTAGAGGATGCAAAGGAATTTGCCAAGGTTATAGAAGAAAAGACCGTAGTGGTTAAGCTTAAGGCAGGCGAAGGCGGCAAGACCTTTGGTTCGGTATCTTCAAAGGAAATATCCGCTGAAGCCAAGCAGCAGTACGACCTTGATATCGATAAGAAGAAAATCGTATTGCCGGAAGCCATTAAGAATTTCGGAGTATATGAGGTCTCCATAAAACTTCATCCCCAGGTAACGGCAACACTTAAGGTAAAGGTAGAGGAAGCTTAAGTTAAATGGACGAGGCAACGGTTAAAAGAGTAAAACCGCATAGTTTGGAATCGGAGCAGGCCGTGATATACTGCATGCTCCAGAATGAGGATGCAATTCTTATAGCAAGTCAGTCCTTAAACGCGGATGATTTTGCCTCTGCGAGATACGGAATTGTATTTCAGGCGATAGTCGATCTTTATAATGAGCATAAGAAGATGGACCTTGTTACACTTCAGAATCGCCTAAGAGAGATGGACGCACCGGCAGAGGTTTCCGACTTATCTTTTGTAAAAAGCCTTATTAACGTTGAGGCCAAATCAAGAAATGTCCAGGAATATGTTGATATTGTAGCCGAGAAATCCTTAAGGCGGCGCATTATCAAGATCAATGAAGATCTTGCGAACAGCTGCTACGGAAATGACGAATCGACGGAATATATATTAGAGGATGCGGAGAAGAAAATCTTCGATGTAGTAAAACGGCGCAATTCCGAAGATATCACACCTATTGAGGAGGTTGTGGTAAATGCGATCAATAAGATAACCCTTGCGGCTAAGAGTGACGGAGTGGTAACGGGACTGGCTACGGGATTTACGGATCTTGATTATAAGACGGCAGGCCTGCAGCCCTCAGACCTTATTCTTATTGCGGCGCGCCCGTCAATGGGTAAGACTGCATTTGTCTTAAATGTGGCAGAAAATATTTGCTTCAGGCAGAAAAAGAGTGCCCTGATATTCAGCCTGGAAATGTCAAAGGAACAGCTGGTAAACAGGCTTTTGTCTCTTGAATCCCATGTTGATGCTTCTTTACTAAGAAACGGCAACATAAGCGACAGGGATTGGGAAGGTTTGGTAGAGGCGGCAGGTATAATAAGCGAATCCGGACTTCTTATCGATGATACACCGGGTATTTCCATAGGAGAGCTTAGAAGCAAATGCCGCAAATACAAATTAAAGCATGATATCTCAGTAGTTATTATCGACTATCTGCAGCTGATGTCGGGGAGCGGGCGATCTTCTGATTCAAGACAGGCTGAAATCGCGGAAATATCACGTTCATTAAAAGGACTGGCAAGAGAACTCAATGTTCCGGTTGTTGCACTTTCGCAGCTCTCACGTGCCGTGGAGAAGCGAGATGATCACAGGCCGATGTTATCAGACCTTCGTGAATCCGGATCTATTGAGCAGGATGCCGATGTTGTAATGTTTTTGTACAGAGATGATTATTACAACAAGGAAACAGATAAAAAGGGTATAGCAGAAGTAATAGTTGCCAAACAGCGTAACGGCCCCATAGGTACTATAGAACTGGTGTGGCTGCCTGATTATACGAAGTTTGCCAATAAAGATCGCGGCAACAGAAATTCGGAGGATTGAGTATGGGTGAATTGCTTTTGTATCGTAAACGTATTATTCCGTTTGAATGCATTCCGCTTAAGGATGATATCATTCTGGCTGCGGATGAGCATCGTATCGTTACAAAATGGTCAACACTTCACCCCAAGGAAGAATTCGATCACGGTTCCTCCTGCTATTTTCTTGATGAGGGCTTTAAAGTAAGCAAGTTCTATAAGTCGAACGGGGACTTATTATACTGGTATTGTGATATCATTTCCTATGAACATAACGAAGAGAATAATTCCTACGTATTTACCGACCTTTTGGCGGATGTACTTGTATATCCGGATGGTCGTGTCGAGGTAGTTGACGTGGGAGAGATAGCAGACGCCCTTGAGGATGGAACTCTTAAAGAGGAGGAAATGATACCTGCGCTAAGGAGTCTTGATAAGCTCCTTAATATAATATATTCGGGACGGTTCGATACCTTGAAAAAATGTATCGAGGATGTGGAATAGATTTAAGATGAATACGGAAACAGTTGTAATTGATGAGGTATCTTCTAAGGAAGCTAAGGAGATATTCAAAAGAGCCGGCAGGATAATAAAGCAGGGCGGGCTTGTGGCTTTCCCTACGGAGACTGTATACGGACTCGGGGGAGATGCTCTTAATAAGGAGGCTTCAGCTAAAATATATGCCGCAAAGGGCAGACCTTCAGATAATCCTCTTATAGTGCATATTGCCGATATTGATAATCTTTATAAAATCACAACACAGGTAAGTGATGAGGCTCTTAAACTTGCTCAGGCTTTCTGGCCGGGTCCCCTTACCATGATTTTCCCGAAGGGGGAGGCGGTGCCTTATGCCACAACTGGCGGGCTTGATACAGTGGCTGTCAGAATGCCGGATAATGAGACGGCACTTGCCTTTATAAGGGAAGCAGGCGGATATATAGCGGCGCCGAGTGCGAATTTGTCCGGAAGACCGTCGCCTACAACGGCAGCGCATGTGGCTGAGGATATGAATGGCCGGATTGACATGATAATTGATTCGGGGGCCTGCAGGATAGGGCTTGAGTCGACAATAGTCGATTTAACCGGAGATATGCCCATGATTTTGCGCCCGGGATATATATCACTTAAGATGCTGAGTGAAGTTGTGGGGGAAGTTCTGATAGACCCTGCGATAATAGGGCCGATGGATGAAAATGCCCATCCTAAGGCGCCGGGAATGAAGTACAGGCATTATGCGCCGAAAGGACTTCTTACGATTGTCTCCGGTAAGGATGATAAGGTTAAGGAATATATAAGCAGATGCATAGAAGAAGGGCATAAATTAAATAAACGCATCGGAGTAATAGCAGATAGTGAGTCGCAGGAAGCATACAGGGCGGCTGACTACTGTGCGGATGCAGGAAAAGCGGATGATGAGATTGAGATAAGTTCGAGACTGTACGGCCTTCTTCGTGGCTGCGATGAGAATAATATCGATCTTATCTATTCTGAAGAATTTGATACGCCGCAGCTGGGAATGGCTATTATGAACAGGCTTATGAAGGCAGCGGGACATACGGTCGTAAAAGTGTAGGAGGGCATTATGAAGATTGTATTAGGTTGTGATCACGGCGGTTATGAGCTCAAAGGGGAAATCATGGAATTCCTTAAGGAAGAGGGCTATGAGTTTGAGGATTTAGGCTGCTATTCTAAGGATAGTGTCGATTATCCACAGTATGGACTGGCAGTTGCAAATGCAGTTGCATCAGGTAAGGCAGATAAAGGCATTGTCATATGCACAACGGGAATAGGAATTTCCATTGCCGCTAACAAGGTAAAGGGAATAAGAGCGGCGCTGTGCTCAGACACTACCTCCGCAAGACTTACAAGGGAGCATAATGATGCCAATGTGCTTGCTCTTGGCGGTGCCATTGTGGGAAGGCATGTTGCAATTGACATAGTAAAAACTTTTCTTACAACAGAGTTCTGCGGCCTTGAAAAGCATGCAAGACGAATTTCCCAGATAGCTGCAGCAGAGGAGTAGGATATAGTACATTCAAATACGCCTGCTTAAGTATTTGGCGCCGAATTTGCGCTGCATCCGCAGATAACAATTTTAGAATTTAATATAATTAAAATCAGGAGGATTTATTATGGAGCAGTATTCTAATGTCGTAATCATGGACCATCCCCTTATCCAGCATAAGATCGGATATATCCGCCGTACTGATACGGGTACAAAGGATTTCCGTCAGACCATAGGGGAGATAGCAATGCTCATCTGCTATGAAGCAACAAGGCATCTGCCTCTTCAGAAGGTGGAGATAGAGACACCTATCTGTAAGACTGAGGTCATGGAGCTTAGAGGCAAGAAGATGGCGATAGTGCCTATTCTGCGTGCAGGCCTTGGAATGGTGGACGGAATGCTGACAATGATCCCGGCAGCAAAGGTAGGACATATCGGCTTATATCGTGATCCCGAAACGCTTAAGCCCGTTGAATATTACTGCAAGCTTCCCGCTGACTGTGCGGAGAGAGAAGTATTCGTGGTAGATCCCATGCTTGCAACAGGCGGCTCTTCCGTAGCAGCCATTCAAATGCTTAAGGATAAAGGCTGTAAAAATATCCATTTCATGTGCATTATTGCGGCGCCGGAAGGAATCGAGGCAATGCACAAGGCGCATCCGGACGTTGACGTATATGTGGGAGCACTTGATGAGAAACTTAACGATCATGGATATATAGTTCCGGGTCTTGGTGATGCCGGCGACAGAATATTCGGTACCAAATAGTTATCACTTAAAAAGGATTTTATCCGGGATGCTTAGGGCGGAGGATATTATGAGCGAGAAGAGAAGGGATTATATTTCCTGGGATGAATATTTTATGGGTGTTGCCAAGCTTTCGGGGATGCGTTCAAAGGATCCCAACACGCAGGTTGGTGCCTGCATCGTAAGTGAGGACAACAAGATATTGTCCATGGGATATAATGGTTTTCCAAAGGGATGCTCCGATGATGATTTTCCCTGGAACAGGGATAAGGAACCATTAAACAATAAATATTTCTATACGGTACACAGTGAGCTTAATGCCATTTTAAATTATCGGGGCACAAGCCTTGAAGGGGCAAAGCTGTATGTATCACTGTTTCCCTGCAATGAATGTGCAAAGGCCATTATTCAGTGCGGGATTAAGACAATAGTTTATGACTGTGATAAGTATGCCGATCAGGATAATGTGATTGCATCAAAAAGAATGCTTGATGCGGCCGGGGTCCGCTACTATAAATATACCTGCACGGGACGCGAAATCACACTTAACGTATAAACGGGAGACGTGCATGAGACAGCGCAGCAGGCGTGCATACAATTTAATAGCATTAATTCTTGCGTGCAGCATGGCAGTGCTGTCATTTAGTGCAGATCCTATTTTGGTGCGTGCGGAGACTACCTCTGAGAAAATCAAAAAGGCCGAGGAGCTTAAGAAGCTTACGGAAGAAGCAAAGGCCGCAAGTGAAGATAAGAAGGATTCACTTGAGGGAGAAAAGGCACAGCTTCAAAGCTATTTATCACAGCTTAATGATGACTTAACCGAAATAAGCAATAATTTATCTGATATTGAAGAAAGCATCGAAAAAAAGCAGGCTGAAATAAAAGAAGCCAAGGGGCAGGTAGAAGAAGCGAAGACTGAAGAGGAAATGCAGTACAGCCTTATGAAGCAGCGCATCAAATTCATGTATGAGCGGGGCGACGTATCGCTTCTTGAGGCTTTTTTCTCGGCAAAGTCCTATGGAGATTTTCTTAATAAGGCAGAGTATGTTAACCGCATGGAGGATTACGATCAGAGGATGTATAAGAATCTGATTGCCCTGCGTGAGGAGATAGAAGAGAAGGAAGCAAAGCTTGAAGTTGAAGAGGTGGAGCTTAAAGCACTTAAAAAGCAGGCAGAAGATGAAGAGGCAAAGGTCAATAACCTCGTCAGCAACACGAATGGCTCGATAGCAGCTACAAACGGAGCAATTTCCGCAGCTGAGCTTGAAGCGGCAGCCTATGAGGCCGAGCTTCAGGTCCAGGAGCAGAATCTTGCGGCACTTAAAAAGCAGCTTGCCGAGGAGCAGGCCATGAGTGCTAAGGCTGCCAAGATGGCCTGGAGGGATATTTCGGAGATAACCTTTGAGGAAGGTGACAGAGATCTTCTGGCATGTCTTATTTATTGTGAAGCCGGCAACCAGCCCTATGAGGGACAGGTTGCGGTGGGAGCTGTTGTCGTAAACAGAATGAGATCTGCGGCTTACCCCAATACAATGGTGGGAGTAATATATCAGAATAAGCAGTTCTCTCCGGTTGCAAGCGGACGCCTGGCAACAAGATTGTCGCTCGGAGCAAATGCGCAATGCTATTCTGCTGCCGATGATGCCATGAGCGGGGCTTCCCCTGTAGGCAACTGTCTGTACTTTAGAACCGTAATTCCGGAGATCAACGGCCAGATAATAGGTGACCACGTATTTTATTAAGGTATGAAATATCAAAAAGACGTATTTAAATCCTTTGCAATGATAATGCAGTTCGGAATTAATATGCTGGTGCCGATATTGCTGTGCACCTTTGGCGGTATTTTTCTGGACAGGCTTTTGGGCACTTCATTTATCGTTATTATTTTGTTTTTTGTGGGGGCCTTAGCGGGCTTTACAAATATTTTCAAAACGGTAAGGGCTGATACCTCCTCAAAATCATATATAGGACAGGATGCGAAAGCATCTCTTAATAAGACTGTTAAAGATGCCGCAAAAAAGGGAATTATAGAAAATGATGATGATCCTTCGCGAAAATAAAACCCTAAGGGAGCTGCTGGCGGCAATAGTTTTTTGCGGCGCACTTACAGCCGGAATTATTGCGATTTTTGCTTCAAGCAGGGTGTATTATCTTCTGGGACTTTTGATAGGCGTTATAGGTGCTGTGTTTATGGCGTGCCATATAGCATACTCTTTAGAAGATGCGGTAATGCTTAATGAAAAGGATGCGGCTGCCTATACAAGAAAAATGACGTTTATACGCTATTTTGTGGTATGTGCGCTTGTAATTCTTACAGGTGTAACGGATTTTGCAAGCCCTGTTACCTGCATTATAGGGGTACTGCTTTTAAAGGCAGGTGCATATTTACAGCCTACAGTCCATAAGCTCTTAAAAAATGTCAGCTAATCACTTTACCCTTAACAAAAAAACAGATATAATGGTAAAAATTTATTTTTTTTAAAATAAACAGATAATAATTAAGATAAGGAGGTGGATAGACACATGTACTTTTCCCCTGTTATTTTGGCAGATGGGGCAAGCGTTGATTTCATGATCAAGGGTCTTTTCTCTTATGAGCTCTTTGGTCAGACGGTATGGATTACGACCAGCCATGTGTGTATTCTGATTGTAATGCTGCTGCTGCTGACATTCTGTCTGTTTGCGCATCACACAATCAAGAAAGCGGATCCCTTTGAAAAGCCGGGAACTTTTCAGAATATTGTCGAGATGATTGTTGAACTTCTTGATGGTATTACGGTAGGGACAATGGGCAAGAATGCCGGCAAGTTCCTTAACTATATCGGAACATTGTTTATATTCATTTTGGTCAGCAACATTTCGGGCCTTTTAGGCTTAAGGCCGCCAACAGCAGACTATGGTGTGACTTTGCCGTTAGGTCTTATTACATTCAGTCTTATCTTCTTTAATAAGATCAAGCATCAGGGTGTAGGCGGATTCTTAAAAGGGTTATGCGATCCGTGGCCTATATGGGCACCCATTAACGTGATCGGTGATGTTGCGGTTCCCATTTCATTATCACTTCGTTTGTTTGCCAACGTATTATCAGGCACTGTTATGATGGCTCTTGTATACGGCCTTTTGTCAAAAATTGCTTATGCATGGCCGGGAGCACTGCACCTGTATTTCGATTTGTTTTCAGGTGCGATTCAGACATACGTATTCTGTATGCTGACAATGACTTATGTTAGTGATGCAATCGGCGATGGCTGATGCATTAAATAAAGATTTATCAATACTATTCACCATAAGGAGGAACATTTTATGAACATTTCAGGCGAAGAGTTTATCTTAGGATGCTCAGCAATCGGCGCAGGTCTTGCGGTTATCGCAGGTATCGGTCCCGGTGTCGGCCAGGGTATTGCAGCAGGTCACGCTGCAGCAGCAGTAGGCCGTAATCCCGGAGCTAAGTCAGATATTACTTCTACCATGCTTTTGGGCCAGGCAGTTGCGGAGACAACAGGTCTTTACGGTCTTCTTATAGCAATGCTGCTGTTATTCGTTAAGCCCCTTATCTAAGAGAAGCTTAAGGATAACAGATTAGCCAGAAAGGAGACTGTCACTTGGATCAGATGGTTACGGTTGTTTTGCTGGAAGCCGGAATGTCCAGACTGTTTGACCTCGACGTGCAGCTGTTGCATGATGCGGTCCTTACAGCCATAGCGGTATTCTTCTTATTCCTTGCAATGTCCTATCTTCTGTTTAATCCTACAAGGGATTTGCTTAAGAGAAGACAGGAGAGGATACAGAACGACTTGGATTCGGCAAAACAGGATAAAAATGATGCAGCTGCTCTTAAGCAGCAGTACGACGATAAGATTCGCCATGCACAGCGTGATGCGGATGTTATTCTGTCAAATGCTCGAAAGAAAGCGGTAGCCAATGAAGAGCAGATTATTGCAAATGCCAAGAGTGAGGCTTCGCGTATTGTGCGTCAGGCAGCAAGCGAAGCGGAACTTGAGAAGCAGAAGGCAGCAGATGATGTTAAGACACAGATTATCGATGTTGCAACGCTTCTTGCAGGCAAGGTAGTGGCTGCCAATATTGATACCAATGTTCAGAATTCACTTGTAGAAGAGACACTTCGAGAAGTAGGTGAGAGCACATGGCAAAATTAGCAACAAAAACCTATTCGGATGCGCTGTTTGAGCTGGCAATCGAAGAGGGCGTTGTTGACAGCCTGTATGAAGAAGTTCTTACAACCCGGGAGGCATTTTCTAAAAATCCCGATTTACTGAGGCTTATGTCTCACCCCAAGGTTGTAAGGGAAGAGAAAATCTCAATTATCGAGAACATATTCAAGGGCAGGGTAAGCGATCTGCTGTGCGGATTTTTGGTAAGGATAGTTACCGCGGGCAGGCAGGATATGATCACTGATATTCTTGATTACTTCATAGCAGAGGTAAAGGAGTATAAGAAAATCGGTATCGCATATGTAACAACCCCTATACTGCTTCAGAGCGAGCAGAAGAAGTTAATTGAAAAAAGATTGTTGGAGACTACCGGATATCTTCAGATGGAAATGCACTATAACGTTGATTCATCCTTAATCGGCGGTATGCGTATACGAATCGGGGATAAGGTTGTTGACAGCAGCGTTTCCACAAAGCTTATGCAGTTATCAAGGCAGCTGCATAAAATTCAGCTTAAGAATTTATAAGAAAGGTGCGTAAGATCCATGAATTTAAGACCAGAAGAGATCAGTTCCGTGATCAAGGATCAAATCAAGAGATACGCAGACTGCTTAGAGGTTTCGGAAGTCGGAACCGTTATCCAGGTTGCGGACGGAATTGCCCGTGTACACGGTCTTCAAAAGGCTATGCAGGGTGAACTTTTAGAGTTCCCCGGCGAAGTATACGGAATGGTCATGAACCTGGAAGAGGATAATGTCGGAGCGGTTCTGTTAGGCTCGGGCAATATCAATGAGGGTGACATGGTCAAGACAACGGGACGTGTGGTTGAGGTTCCTGTAGGCGATGAAATGCTCGGACGTGTAGTTAATGCGCTCGGTCAGCCCATAGATGGCAAGGGACCTATACAGACTTCAAAGTTCCGTCAGATTGAACGTGTGGCAAGCGGCGTTATCACGAGAAAGCCGGTTGATACACCCCTTCAGACAGGTATCAAGGCTATTGACTCCATGATCCCCATCGGAAGAGGACAGCGTGAGCTTATTATCGGCGACAGACAGACAGGTAAGACGGCAATCGCAGTTGATACGATTATTAACCAGAAGGGCCAGAATGTTAAGTGTATCTACGTTGCCATCGGTCAGAAGGCATCAACGGTTGCTTCAATCGTTAAGACACTTGAAGAATTCGGCGCAATGGAATACACAACAGTAGTAGCATCTACGGCAAGTGAGCTTGCACCGCTTCAGTACATAGCTCCTTACGCAGGCTGCGCAATAGGTGAAGAGTGGATGGAAAAGGGCGAGGATGTCCTTGTAATTTATGATGACTTATCCAAGCATGCTACGGCATACAGAACACTCTCACTTCTCCTTCGTCGTCCGCCCGGACGTGAGGCTTATCCCGGTGATGTATTCTATCTGCATTCAAGACTGCTTGAGAGAGCAGCGCGTATGGCCGATGAGTACGGCGGAGGCTCCCTTACAGCGCTTCCCATCATCGAGACACAGGCAGGTGATGTATCTGCATACATCCCCACAAATGTTATTTCTATCACAGATGGTCAGATTTACCTTGAGACTGAGATGTTTAATTCCGGCTTCCGTCCGGCTGTAAATGCAGGTCTTTCCGTATCCCGAGTAGGCGGTGCGGCTCAGATTAAGGCAATGAAGAAAATTGCGGCTCCCATAAGAACAGAGCTTGCACAGTATCGTGAGCTTGCGGCGTTTGCACAGTTCGGTTCAGAACTTGATGCGGATACGCGTGAGAAGCTTGCTCAGGGTGAACGTATAAAGGAAATCTTAAAGCAGGGACAGTATAAGCCCATGCCGGTAGAATTCCAGGTACTTATCATTTATGTAGTTACACGCAAGTATCTTCTGGATGTTCCCGTAGAGAAGGTCACTGATTTTGAAAATGAATTTTTCGAATTCATTAAGGCAAGCTATCCGGAGATTCCTGAATCCATCAGAACGACGAAGAAGCTCTCCGACGAGATGGAAGAGATGCTTGTGAAGGCAATAGGCGAGTTTAAGGCTGATTTTCATTAACTGAGGTGATAAAGTATGGCGTCAATGCGCGACATAAAAAGGCGTAAAACCAGTATACAAAGCACACAGCAGATAACAAAGGCCATGAAGCTCGTGTCAACTGTTAAGTTGCAGAGGGCAAAGACCCGCGCCGAGCAGTGCAAGACCTACACACAGTGCATGTATGAGACTATGATCTCAATGGTTGAGAAATCCGGGTACATAGATCACAGATATATGAAACCCAATGGCTCGACAAAAAAGGCAGTGATTGTCATCACATCAAACAGAGGTCTTGCCGGCGGATATAACAGTAATGTTGTTAAGCTCATCACGGGTTCGAACTGGAATAAGGATGAGGTAGTTATTTATTCCATAGGTAAAAAGGGCCGAGATGCTTTTAAACGCAAGGGCTACAAAATAGCCTATGATGATTCCGAGCTTATCAATGAACCTGTATTTTCAGATGCCGGACGGCTTGGTGAAATGCTTCTTGAGGCATATGCATCGGGAGAAATAGGTGAGATATATATTGCCTATACTATTTTTAAAAATACAGTTGTACATGTGCCTACGCTTCAAAAGCTCCTGCCCTTAAGCATAGCGGATCTGCCTAAGAATTCGGTTACGGGCAAAGAAGGAGCTGAAGAAAATGTAATCACTCCCGAAGAAGCATCTGCGAAGAGGGCTATGATGACATATGAGCCCAAGGAGAGAGAGGCTCTTGACCTGATCATTCCCAAGTATGTAAACAGTCTCATCTTCGGTGCGCTTATCGAGGCAGTTGCAAGTGAAAACGGTGCGAGAATGCAGGCTATGGATTCCGCAACAGGCAATGCCGACAAGATGATATCCACCTTGGAGCTTCAGTACAACCGTGCCCGTCAGGGTGCGATCACGCAGGAGCTTACTGAGATTATCGGCGGTGCGGACGCATTGAGCGGCTGATGTGCATTTTGATTGAATTTACGCAAGATTAATTAACTATAATACTGACAAAGGAGAAAAACAGTGGCAGATAAGAATGTTGGTAAGATTACCCAGATTATCGGTGCGGTTCTGGACGTTAAGTTTGCAGAAGGCAAACTGCCCCAGATCAACGAAGCTATTGAAATTACGCGAAGTGATTCATCAAAGCTTATCGTTGAGGTAGCACAGCATCTGGGAGATGATACCGTAAGATGTATTGCCATGGGTCCTACTGATGGTTTGGTAAGAGGAATGGATGCAGTAGCTGCAGGCACTCCGATTTCTGTTCCTGTCGGTGAGAAGACCTTAGGAAGAATATTCAACGTTCTCGGTGAGCCGATTGATAATAAGCCGGCACCGGAAGTTGAGAAGCATTATCCTATCCACAGAAAGGCTCCGGAATTCGAAGAGCAGTCAACATCGGCAGAAATGCTTGAGACAGGTATTAAAGTCGTTGACCTTCTCTGCCCTTATCAGAAGGGTGGTAAAATCGGACTTTTCGGTGGTGCCGGTGTAGGTAAAACAGTACTTATTCAGGAACTTATCCGTAACATAGCAACAGAGCATGGCGGATATTCCGTATTTACCGGTGTAGGTGAGCGTACCCGTGAGGGTAACGATTTGTATCATGAAATGTCTGAATCCGGAGTTATTGATAAGACCACAATGGTATTCGGTCAGATGAATGAGCCTCCCGGGGCCAGAATGAGAGTAGGACTTGCAGGCCTTACAATGGCTGAATATTTCCGTGATGAAGGCGGAAAGGACGTACTTCTCTTTATTGATAATATTTTCAGATTTACACAGGCCGGTTCTGAGGTTTCGGCACTTTTGGGCCGTATGCCTTCAGCTGTTGGTTACCAGCCGACACTGCAGACAGAGATGGGTGCTCTTCAGGAGCGTATTACTTCCACGAAGAACGGTTCCATCACTTCTGTTCAGGCAGTATATGTACCGGCAGATGACTTAACTGACCCGGCTCCTGCTACGACGTTTGCCCATCTTGATGCGACAACCGTTTTGTCCCGTTCAATAGTAGAACTTGGTATCTATCCGGCAGTTGATCCCCTTGAGTCAACCTCAAGAATTCTCGATCCGAGAATTGTAGGTGAAGAACATTACCGTGTAGCACGCGGAGTTCAGGAAATCCTGCAGAAGTACAAGGAGCTTCAGGATATCATAGCAATCCTCGGTATGGATGAACTTTCCGAAGAAGATAAGGTTACCGTATCAAGAGCACGTAAGGTGCAGAGATTCTTATCACAGCCGTTCTTCGTTGCCGGACAGTTTACCGGTCTTGAAGGCCGTTACGTATCGGTTAATGATACTATCCAGGGCTTTGCGGAGATACTGGCAGGTAAGCATGATGATGTTCCCGAGAGTTATTTCTTAAATGCAGGAAGCATTGAAGATGTTCTGGCTAAGGTTGATGCCAGCAAGAAGCAGGATTAAGGAGTATCTATGGCAGAAGCAAATTTGTTTCATTTAAGGATAATATCTCCTACGCGTACCTTTTACGAGGGTGAAGTTTCTATGGTTGAGCTTACTACCACCGAAGGAGATATAGGCGTCTATAAAAATCATATTCCCTTAACCTGCGTATTATCTCCGGGAGTATGCTATATTCATGAAGATGCCAATAATATAAGGGTTTGCGCTCTTCACGATGGTTTTGTGGAGATTCTGCAGAATTCAATGACAATACTGGCTGAGGTGGCAGAATGGCCTGAAGAGATTGATATCGACAGAGCCAATGAGGCCCGCATTCGTGCAGAACGCCGTCTTGCCGAAGATCCTTCGGGAGTAAATATTACAAGAGCGACACTTGCGCTTAAGAGATCGGCGGCCAGAATTGCAGCAGCTAAGAAGTAGCGCCAATCGGCAATAAATGCGCCGGGAGACATATTCATATGCGAATCCGTGTGCATCCTGTAGTAATATTTTACAAGCGTACCTTCAAGGTGCGCTTGTTTTTATTGTGATTTTTGTTTACACTACTTAGGTATGAAAAACATAAAAAGGATCGCAGTGAAATTAGCGGTATTTGCAGCAGTTTTCTTTATAGCCTTGTATTGTGCCAATATTCTTTTGAATCGCGGCAATACGGATATGACAGCTGCCATGCCGTCCGCTACACTGCCGGTAATTTATTTAAACGTTAATGATGAATATATCAATCCTCTTCATGGATATACGGTCAATATGGAGGGGAATTATTTGCGTGGATCAATTACTCCCCTTATGGCTAATCGCGAGATATCTTTCAGGGCCGATCTTTACGGAGCGATTATTGCCGGAGTGGGATTTGAAGTGAGAACGATGGATATGCAGAGGCTTATTGAGGATACTTCAATAAGTGATTTTCACATTGAGGAGGATTCGATCTTTGCAACGGCGTCCCTTAAGGATTTAATAGATGAAGAGACAGAGTATATGCTTATTATTAAGCTTACGACGTCTTCAGGCAATGTAATACGGTATTATGCGCGTATAATCAACAAAGCGGAGCTTGCGCTTAATGAGAAGATGACCTTTGTGCGTGATTTTTCGGATAAGACCTTTGATAAGGAAGCGGCCGCTGAACTTAAGACATATATGGAGTCTAACTCCGAGGGCGATAATTCAAGCTTCGGATATGTCAATATACATTCGAGCTTTAAACAGCTTACCTGGGGAGATTTAGAGCCTGTGGTAACTACCGGCAAGAATATGCAGCTTCTTGAAGTCGATGGTGAGACAGCAAGCATTGTGCTTAACTATCGTGTCGACATTAGTGGTGAAGAACATAATGTTAAGGAATTCTTCAGAATAAAGCGCGGCGATAAGAGAATGTATCTTATGGAATATGAGCGGACGGTGAATCAGATATTCGATGAGGAGAAGAATGTTGTCGTAAACGGCAAGATATTGCATGGAATATTAAATGAAAAAGCTGAAATTGCCGAAAGTGACAGCGGAGCGGTGGTATGCTTTGTGCAGCAGAATCAGCTATACAGCTATAATCCTTCATCGGGAGTACTATCCAGGGTATTTGCTTTTTGCGATGAGGATAATGATGATGCAAGAACGCAATACAACAATCATGGTGTTAAGCCGCTTTCTGTGGATGAATCGGGCAACATTTCCTTTATAGTATATGGTTATATGAACCGCGGAATACATGAGGGAACTGTAGGAGTTGCTTTATATAATTATGATTATGCCCTTAATACGATAGAGGAGCAGTTTTATCTGCCTTATACCAAGTCTTATGAAATGCTTAAGCAGGATATCGACAAGCTTGCAAACGTCAATCAAAAGGGATGGTTTTATATATATCTGGATGGGGCCGTATACTGTATAAAGGGTGATGAGAAGACAGCTGAGGTTATTCAGAATAATATTTCAGATACGGGATTTGTATCCTCTTCGGATCAGAATATGATAGCGTGGCAGACGGCTGATAATATTCAGGAATATACCGAGATCAAGCTGTTTGCCCTTGACTGGGCAAGCCCTTCCTCCATCATGTCGGAAAAGGATAATATAATAGTCCCGTTCGGCTTTATGGATCAGGATCTTATATATGGCATCGCGAGAAAATCAGATCTTACAAAGGGCGATACCGGAAGGACGGTAATCCCCATGTACAGCCTGCGTATTCAGGATAAAAACGGCAATATCCTTAAGGAATATTCCCAGGAGGGTAAATATATCGTTGATGCCGTTATATCAGATAATCAGATAGTGATGGACCGTCTTGGGAAGGATGATGAAAGCGGCGAATACTATGAGATAAGTCAGGATGAAATAATGAATAACGCTGTTTCTACGGTTAAGAAGAATGTCTATTCGAGCGTAGTAACTGAGGAAATGGAGACGACCTATCAGACAATACTGCGCCGTGAACCTTCTACGGATAAGCCCCGGCTTGTTAATCCCAAGGAAGTGCTTTTTGAAGACAACAGGGATGTTATCGTAGAACTTAAGGATAATCTTTCGAGATATTATGTATATGCCAAGAATGACATTGCCGGAATATATACGGATGCGGCAGAAGCTGTTAATAAGGCATATGATATTTACGGGGTTGTGGTAGATAAAAACTGCAGCTATGTATGGGAGAGTGAGAACAGGAAGAAGTCTGTCAAATTATCAAAGATTGATATTCCCGAAAATCAGAAGGCAGAGCTTGAAGGCTATGCGGAAGAAAATACCGAGAGCGAAAGTGATGAGGGCGATGAACTGCTGCTTGATGAGAACGGTAATCCAATAGAAGAAGAGATGCTTGCAGGTGATGATGTATATGCGACAGGTTCGCATACCAAAAAGCTGTACGGCTATTGCCTTGATGCGATGCTTGCAGGTGATGATGTATACAGGAATACGAGAGAGCTCCTTGAGGAGAAATCAATTACCGAGATATTAAATGAAAATCTTGACGGCAAAAAAGCTCTTGATCTGTCAGGATGTGATCTGTCAGCCGTTCTTTATTATGTATCAAGAGGTTATCCGGTCATGGCACTGTGTCCTGATAAGGAGGCGGTGGTGATTGTGGGCTATGACTCCAAAAACACAATCCTTTATAATCCCATGGAAGGAACTATCGGGAAAATGGGAATGAACGATTCAAGAGAATGGTTTGAAGCAAACGGAAATAAATACATCACCTACATTCCGTAGGTGATGTATGAGAAATTCAGGAAACTGTTGTATCGGATTTGATATTATTATTGATGACTTTAAAATCCGAAAAAGCCTTAATGCCGACGCTGATGATCTTCTTTACGTTAATGGAATTGGTTCCGCCCTGGCGAGGCCTGAAGGTAATTGGTATAAAATGCATCTTCATGCCTTTCTTTTTGTATATTGCGGAAAGCGCAACATTCGATAAGAAGAAATCCTTGGGTATATATTTCATATTGGACTTAAGTCCTTTTGCCTTCATAAGACGGTAAGGAGTATTGGCATCAAGAACAAACACGCCGAAGCATATTCTGACAACGAGCCTTAATACCCTTGTAACGATGATCCTTGAGAAGCCGTCCTTGCGGTTGTTGCGGTAACCGATGAGGATATCGTATTTATCGCGTCCGCTCCAGAAGGGCTCGAATTCCGAGGGAAGTGTCTGGCCGTCGGAATCTGTCTGGAAGATGTAATCCGCACCGTGGTCAAGGGCATACTTATATCCGAATAAAACAGCAGCGCCGTGACCGCCGTTTTCTTTGTTAAGTGCCACGAGAAGGGGCATGTCCTTAGCCATGGAGGAAATGATATTGTAGGTTTTATCCTTGCTGCCGTCGTTTACTATAACAAGGCGGGAATCCTCACCATGAGCTTCTGCGACGGGGTACCATTCTTCGATAACCTGTTTTATATTGGCTTCTTCATTATAAGCAGGGATAACAATGTATAATTTGTCATTCATGATGTGTACTCTTAAATCCCTTTCGTATAAAATGAACACTAACCATTATATAATTTACCCGATTATATTGTCAAATGGAGCGGCAGAATTACCAAAATCGCAGGAAAATCATAAAATCAGTAATGCGACTGCCTAAAATAGGATGGAATAGGGGGCGATAGACATGAAAAAATACAGCGCCGATTACATTGCAAAGGGTGCCATAATAGGCGCACTTTATGTCATACTGACATTTGTATCAAGCCTTTGCGGCTTATCAAGCGGCGTGATACAGATAAGAATATCGGAAGCACTGTGCATACTGCCGATGCTTATCCCGGCTGCAGTGCCGGGACTTTTTGTGGGATGCCTTCTTGCAAATCTGCTGACCGGAGCAGCGTTTCTGGATATCGTTTTCGGAAGCCTTGCCACTCTTATAGGGGCTATAGGAACATATTCGTTAAGGAATGTTAAGTGCAAATATTTAGGGTGCCTGCCGCCGATAGCAGCCAATACGCTTATTATTCCCATAATCCTTAAAACGGTCTACGCTATAGAAGGCTCTTACGGATATTTTGCTCTTACGGTCGGAATCGGTGAAGTTATATGCGCCGGAATATTTGGGTGCATACTTCTAAAAATATTATCCGGAAGGAAGAAAATTTTGTGAAGTAATGTTCCTTGACACAAAGGGTGTTTAACCCTACAATAGTAGGGCGTTTGTGCGCAGTTTGTACATTGTAAAGACCGGTACGTGACGAGAAAGCGTATTGGCGGAAGGAGGATAATATGTACAAGAAGGTTTCTACGGATCTTAACTTTGTAGCCCGTGAAAAGGAGATTGAAAAATACTGGGCAGACAATGACATTTTCAAAAAGAGTATGGAGATCAGGGAAGGCTGCCCTACCTATACTTTCTACGATGGCCCGCCGACAGCAAACGGCAAGCCCCACATCGGACATGTTCTTACAAGAGTCATTAAGGATATGATTCCCCGTTACCGCACAATGAAAGGTTATATGGTACCGCGTAAAGCAGGCTGGGATACCCATGGTCTTCCGGTTGAACTTGAGGTGGAAAAGCTTTTAGGCCTTGACGGTAAGGAGCAGATAGAAGAGTACGGTCTCGATCCTTTCATATCAAAATGTAAGGAAAGCGTATGGCAGTATAAGGGTATGTGGGAGGATTTCTCATCAACTGTAGGCTTCTGGGCTGACATGGAGGATCCTTATGTAACTTATCATGATGATTTTATCGAGTCTGAGTGGTGGGCACTTAAGACTATTTGGGATAAAGGCCTTTTATATAAGGGCTTTAAGATTGTACCCTATTGTCCCCGATGCGGAACCCCGCTTTCATCACATGAGGTTGCGCAGGGTTATAAGACCTTAAAGGAACGCACGGCAATTGTCAGATTTAAGATAAAGGATGAGGATGCATATTTCCTTGCATGGACGACTACACCCTGGACACTTGCTTCTAATATCGCACTTTGCGTAAATCCCGAAGAAGAATATGTGAAAGTCAAGGCCGCAGACGGTTATACCTATATTATGGCTAAGGCCCTTCTTGACAATGTCCTTTCGGGTATAGAGAGAGAAGAAGGTACTCCTGCGTACGAGATCCTTGAAAGTTATAAGGGTAAAGACCTTGAATATAAAGAGTATGAACCTTTGTACCAGTGCGCTAAGGATGCTGCAGATAAACAGCATAAAAAGGCATTCTTTGTGTATTGTGATGATTATGTAACAATGTCAGATGGTACAGGAATAGTTCATATAGCTCCTGCTTTTGGTGAAGATGATGCAAGAGTCGGACGTAAATATGATGCGCCTTTCGTGCAGATGGTAGATGAGCACGGTGTTATGAAGGAGGAGACTCCTTTTGCCGGGATGAGATGTAAGCCTACTAAGGAGGAAATTGATGCAGGCGCAATAAACTGCGACCCGGAGGTGCTTAAGGAGCTTGACGCAAGAGGAATATTATTCTCGGCACCTAAGGTTGAGCATGATTATCCTCATTGCTGGAGATGTGATACTCCGCTTCTTTATTATGCAAGAGAATCCTGGTTTATTAAAATGACTGCCGTAAGGGATGACCTTGTAGCCAACAATAAGACAGTAAACTGGATTCCCACATCAATCGGTGAAGGAAGATTCGGAAACTGGCTTGAGAACATTCAGGACTGGGGCGTATCACGTAACCGTTATTGGGGAACCCCGCTTAATATATGGGAATGTCCCGACTGCGGCAAGCAGATATCAATAGGTTCAAGAGAAGAGCTTAAGGAGGCAAGCGGAAGGGAAGATGCCCTTACGGTTGAGCTTCATCGTCCTTATATAGATGATTTTACCTGCAAGTGCCCCGAGTGCGGCGGCGATATGAAGAGAGTTCCGGAGGTTATAGACTGCTGGTTTGATTCCGGTGCAATGCCCTTTGCCCAGCATCATTATCCGTTTGAGAACAAGGAGCTTTTTGAAAAGCAGTTCCCGGCTCAGTTTATTTCCGAGGCAGTCGATCAGACAAGAGGCTGGTTCTATTCTCTTATGGCGGAGTCAACCCTGCTCTTTAATAAGTCGCCCTATGAAAACGTAATTGTTTTAGGCCTTGTGCTTGATGAGAACGGCGAGAAAATGAGTAAATCAAAGGGCAACGCAGTTGATCCTTTTGAAGCACTTAAGGCAATGGGAGCTGATGCGATCCGCTGGTATTTCTATATTAATTCAGCACCCTGGCTGCCTAACAGATTCCATGATAAGGCGGTTGTTGAGGGCCAGCGTAAATTCATGGGAACCTTGTGGAATACATATGCGTTCTTCGTGCTGTATGCTAATATTGATGATTTTGACGCAAGTAAATACAGCCTTGAATATGACAAGCTTACGGTAATGGATAAGTGGATATTAAGTAAGCTTAACTCCACAATAAAGTCAGTTGATGACAATCTTGACGGCTACAGGATCCCCGAGGCGGCAAGAGCGCTTCAGGATTTCGTCGAAGACCTTTCCAACTGGTATGTTCGCCGCTGCCGTGACAGATTCTGGGCAAAGGGTATGGAGCAGGATAAAATCAATGCTTATATGACTTTGTATACCTCGCTTGTCGAGATATCAAAGGCTGCAGCGCCCATGATTCCTTTCATGACGGAAGAGATTTATTTAAATCTTGTAAAGGGGATAGATGAGACGGCTCCCGAAAGTATCCATTTGTGTGATTTTCCCAAGGCCGATGAGAGCATGATAGATACAGAACTTGAAAAGGATATGGATGCGGTTCTTAAGACCGTTGTGATGGGAAGAGCCTGCAGAAATGCCGCAAATATCAAGAACCGTCAGCCTATTGCAACAATGTATGTAAAGGCAGCCTTTACGCTCTCTGAATTCTATCAGGAGATAATTGCAGATGAGCTTAATGTTAAGAAGGTTGTATTTACGGATGATGTGAGAGAATTTACTTCTTATTCCTTTAAGCCCCAGCTTAAGACGGTGGGTCCTAAGTACGGAAAGTGTCTTGGCGGTATCCAGAAGGAACTTGCTGCTGTTGATGGCAATGATGCCATGGATAAACTCAATGCAGAAGGTGCGCTCCGCTTTGATGTAGGCGGCACGAGCGTGGAGCTTACAAAGGAAGATCTTCTTATAGAAATGGTTCAGAAGGAAGGCTATGTATCGGATAATGATGCGGCCCTTACTGTAGTTCTTGATACAAATCTGACACCTGAACTTATCGAAGAGGGCTTTGTAAGAGAAATAGTGTCCAAGATTCAGACCATGCGTAAGGATGCCGGTTTTGAGGTTATGGACCGCATAATCGTATATGAAAAGGACAACGAGAAGATAGAGTCTGTTCTTGCCAATCATAAGGAAGAGATTCAGAGGGAAGTTCTTGCCGATGATATAATTACGGGAAGTGCTGAGGGCTTTGTTAAGGATTGGAACATTAACGGTGAAAAGGTAGTACTTGGAGTACTTAAACGCTAAAGGAGGATGCTATGGCAATTCGTAAGGTTGGATTTAACAAGGAAGCGTTCAAGAAAGAAGTAAAAGAGAACGTAAAGATCCTATTCAGAAAGACTCTTCAAGAGGCCGATGAGCAGCAGATCTATCAGGCTGTATGTTATGCAATAAAGGATACTGTTATTGAGAAATGGATGGAGACCCAGAAGGCTTACGAGAAGCAGGATCCCAAGACAGTGTATTATCTGTCGATGGAATTTTTGATGGGAAGGGCTCTGGGCAACTCAATGATCAATCTTCGCGAGTATAAAGAGGTGGCAGCTGCCCTCGATGAGCTTGGGATAAACATTAACGCGGTTGAGGATCAGGAGAGAGATCCGGCTCTTGGAAATGGCGGTCTCGGAAGACTGGCAGCCTGCTTTTTGGATTCTCTTGCAACCCTTGGCTACAGTGCATACGGCTGCGGTATCAGATATCGCTATGGTATGTTCAGGCAGGTTATCCGCGATGGTTATCAGGTAGAGGCTCCGGACAACTGGCTTAAGGACGGATATCCCTTTGAGCTTCGACGCCCTGAGTATGCTAAGATTGTTAAGTTCGGCGGTAATGTACGCGTGGATGTTGATGAAAAAGGGGAAAGTCATTTCTCCCAGGAAAATTATCAGTCTGTTCAGGCGATTCCCTATGACATGCCTATCGTGGGTTATGGCAACGGAATAGTAAATACATTAAGAATCTGGGACGCACAGCCGGTTGAGTGCTTCCAGCTTGATTCTTTTGACAAGGGTGAATATCAGAAGGCTGTTGAGCAGGAAAATCTTGCCCGCAACATCTGTGAAGTTCTCTATCCCAACGATAATCACTATGCCGGCAAGGAATTAAGACTTAAGCAGCAGTATTTCTTTATCTCTGCAAGCATTCAGGAAGCTGTTGCCAAATATATGCGCGCTCATTCGGATATAAAGAAGCTCCCTGAGAAGGTTGTATTCCAGATGAATGATACACATCCTACGATGACTGTAGCTGAGCTTATGAGAATACTTATGGATGAGTATGGCCTCGGATGGAATGATGCATGGGCAATAACGACAAAGGCCTGCGCTTATACTAACCATACGATAATGGCAGAAGCCCTTGAAAAGTGGCCTATTGAGCTGTTCTCGAGACTTCTTCCGAGAATATATCAGATCATAGAAGAGATAAACCGCAGATTCTGTCAGGATATTTCAAACAGATTCCCCGGGGATGAGGCAAGAATCCGCAGAATGGCTATCGTATGCGACGGGCAGGTTAAAATGGCACATCTTGCCATTGCAGCAGGCTTTTCCGTAAACGGTGTTGCAAGGCTGCATACGGAGATATTAAAGAACCAGGAGCTTCGTGATTTTTACGAAATGTATCCTGAAAAGTTCAACAATAAGACAAACGGTATCACCCAGAGACGTTTCCTGCTGCACGGCAATCCGCTTCTTGCAGACTGGGTAACAGATCATGTGGGTGATGAATGGATAACAGACCTTACCGTACTGCGTCATCTTAAGGTATATGCTGATGATAAGAAGGCCCAGCATGAATTTATGAATATCAAATACCAGAATAAGGTGCGCCTGGCCCGGTATATCTTAGAGCATAACGGAATAGAGGTTGATCCCAGATCCATATTTGATGTTCAGGTAAAGAGACTTCATGAGTATAAGCGTCAGCTTCTTAATATTCTGCATATAATGTATCTTTATAATGAGATCAAAGAGCATCCGGATATGGAATTTACTCCGAGAACCTTTATCTTCGGTGCCAAAGCGGCAGCAGGCTACAAGAATGCCAAGCTTACAATCAAGCTTATTAATTCCGTTGCGGATGTGATCAATAATGATGCGTCAATAAACGGCAAGATAAAGGTAGTATTCATAGAGGATTACTGCGTATCAAATGCCGAGCTTATATTTGCGGCAGCAGATGTATCAGAGCAGATATCAACGGCTTCTAAAGAGGCATCCGGAACAGGCAACATGAAGTTCATGCTTAACGGAGCAGTAACCATCGGAACAATGGATGGAGCCAATGTTGAGATGTATGAGGAAGTGGGAGAAGATAATATGTTCATCTTCGGCCTGTCTTCTGATGAAGTTATAAGCTATGAGCGCAACGGCGGCTACAACCCCAACGATATCTTCAACAATGATGCAGATATCCGAAAGATTCTCATGCAGCTTATTAACGGTTTCTATATGCCCGGTGATCCGGAGCTTTTCAGAGATCTTTATAATTCGCTTCTTAATACCCAGTGCACGGCTAAGGCAGATACATACTTTATCTTAAAAGACTTTAAGTCCTATGCCGAGGCTCAGAAGAAGGTAGAGGAAGCCTATAAGGATACAAAGAGATGGAACAAGATGGCTATACTTAACGTGGCAAGCTGCGGTAAGTTCTCATCCGACAGAACCATCCAGGAGTATGTTGATGACATATGGCACTTAGATAAAGTGGATCTGAAGAAGGGTGCAAAATAAGACCTGCTCTTGAAGGCGTACGGTTCGCGGATAACAAAGTCGAACCTGCGCAAGGTAATCCGAGTAAAAAATCAATTTCTTAGGGCTCTCCGCAGGCTCATTACTTAGCGAGGTTTTAAACGAGCTTAGTAACGTGAGCACCGAGGACAGAGAGCGGGAACGTCCCTAAGAAATTCGATTTTTTTAATGAGGATTACCGAGGATTAATAAAGTAAAGGAGAAAAGCACATGATTAAACTATACGATTCAGGTTCCTTTCTTGTAAATGGGAAGCTTTCGGCGGACGGTAATGGTGTGCCGCAGGAAGAGGCCAGAAAGAATACAATTGCCTATGATATTCTAAAGCAGCATAATACCTCCGATAATATGGAGCAGCTTAAGATTAAATTCGATAAGCTGACCTCCCATGATATAACCTTTGTGGGTATTATCCAGACTGCCCGAGCTTCGGGGCTTGAAAAGTTTCCTATTCCGTACGTGCTTACCAACTGTCACAATTCACTTTGCGCAGTAGGCGGTACAATAAATGAAGATGATCACATGTTTGGCCTTACCTGTGCGAAAAAGTACGGCGGAATGTATGTGCCTCCTCATCAGGCCGTTATCCACCAGTTCGCAAGGGAAATGCTCTCAGGCGGCGGGAAAATGATCTTGGGCTCTGATTCTCATACACGCTATGGTGCGCTTGGTACCATGGCAATGGGTGAGGGCGGACCTGAGCTTGTTAAGCAGCTTCTTAACCGTACATATGATATTGCATGCCCTGAAGTTGTGGCTGTATACCTTACCGGCACACCCATGCCCGGCGTAGGACCTCAGGACGTGGCCCTTGCCATAATAGGTGCGGTATTCGCAAACGGATATGTCAAGAATAAGGTTATGGAATTTGTGGGACCGGGCGTAGCAAACCTTTCTGCGGATTTCAGAATAGGCATTGACGTAATGACGACGGAGACCACCTGCTTATCTTCAATCTGGAAGACGGATGAGACGATAAGAGAGTTCTATGCAATCCATGGCAGGGAAGAAGAATATAAGGAATTAAATCCCGGCGAGACGGCTTATTATGACGGAGTCATAGAGGTAGAGCTTGATAAGATAAAGCCTATGATCGCAATGCCGTTCCACCCCAGCAATACGTATACGATAGATGAGGTTAATGATAACCTTTCGGATATTCTTGCAGATGTTGAAAAGCGTGCACTTGTAAGTCTTGACGGACAGGTTGAATATTCGCTTCGCGATAAAATCAGAAACGGCAGATTCTATGTGGAGCAGGGAATAATTGCCGGCTGCGCAGGCGGCGGATTTGAAAATATATGTGCGGCTGCTGACATACTCGATGGCTGCAGCATAGGTCCTGATGAATTTACCTTAAGCGTATATCCCGCATCCACTCCGATATACATGGAACTTATAAAGAACGGATGCGCGGCAAAGCTTCTGGGGACAGGTGCGATTCTTAAGACTGCATTCTGCGGACCCTGCTTTGGTGCAGGTGATACGCCGGCAAATAATGCATTTTCAATAAGACACTCAACAAGAAACTTCCCCAACAGAGAGGGTTCAAAGCTTCAGAATGGTCAGATATCGTCTGTTGCGCTTATGGATGCGCGTTCAATTGCGGCAACGGCAGCCAATAAGGGATATTTAACGAGTGCGGCTAATCAGATTGAGGAGAATACACTTAAGAAATATAAATACAGCTTCGATTCATCGATATATGCTAACCGTGTATTTGACTCAAAAGGCATAGCAGATCCTGATCAGGAAATCCACTTTGGTCCTAATATAAAGGACTGGCCTAAGATGACGGCGCTTCCTGAAAATCTTGTTCTTAAGGTGGTATCAGAGATTCACGATCCCGTAACCACTACCGATGAACTGATTCCCTCGGGCGAGACCTCGTCCTTTAGATCCAATCCCTTAGGTCTTGCGGAGTTTACCTTATCCCGTAAGGATCCGATGTATGTGGGAAGAGCAAAAGAGATAAAGGCAGCTGAAGATGCGCTTATAAGCGGCGGACATGCATGCAAGGTTTTGCCGGAGATAAAGCCTGTTATGGATGCGATAAAATCTGTCTTTACTGATGTTGAGCATGGTAATTTCGGAATCGGCAGTACCATATTTGCAGTAAAGCCCGGCGACGGTTCTGCACGAGAGCAGGCGGCAAGCTGCCAGAAGGTTTTAGGCGGATGGGCCAATATAGCAAATGAGTATGCCACAAAGCGTTACCGCAGCAACCTTATTAACTGGGGTATGCTTCCCTTTATAATCGATGAAGGAGAACTGCCTTTTAATAACCTTGATTATATTTTCATCCCCAAGATACGAGAAGCCATAGAGGATAAGCTTTCCGATATTAAGGCCTATGTGGTTAAGGATGGTGAGCTTAAGGAATTTATGCTCCACCTCGCATCGCTTACTGATGATGAGAGGGAGATAATATTAAAGGGCTGCCTGATAAATTATTACGCAGGTTAAGGATGCGCATTTGAACAAGGTACAAGAAACCCCCACCTCTAAGTCGCAAAGACGTAGGTGGGGGTTTCTTGCGCAAGGAGGGGTTAGGACCCCTTCTGATAGGCTGCGAAGCAGCCGGTGCTCATGAAGCAAGCAGCGAAGCGGATTGCGAATGTCCGCTTTGGGAAATTTACATGGCAAGATCCAGATGCTGCATTGTTCCTGCGCTTCCGTCTTCATATAAAAACAGTCCTGTGGAGCGTATCACTGCATTTACCGCATTGGTATCTGCATTATTAAGAGAAAACTGAGTTGATACCCGGCTTAGGCATAATGCGCCGATATTTTTATCGGATAATGAAACAAGGCTTTGGGACCCATCTTCGTTCTGGGTGTAGATTTTAAGTTTATTCCAGATTTCATCCGCTTCATCAATCCATCCGTTGCCGTCCGAATCATAAGCAGATAAATCCTTAAAGCCGTCACCAGAGGCAGTCCCGAACAGTTCGCTGCCGTCATTTATTATCCCGTCTTCGTTAAGATCCAAGGCTAAATAGCCGCTGCCGGAAGAAAGCATTGATATTTCTTCCTCTTCCCCGTCAGCATCAAGATCAAAGAAGAATTTCTGATCGGAAACAGCCGCGATATCGCCGTCTAAATTAATAACAAGCGGATCACACATTATGGAAGGGTAGCTGTAATTGGCCTCATAATATTCCGTAAAGGAGCGGCTCATTGTAAGCGATAGACTGAAATTTATCTCTTTCCCATCGCCGGTAAGCACCTTGCCGGCAGTTGTAAAAGAGGTTTCCTCCGTTTCGCTTTCAAAATGCAATACTGATACTTCATTATTAACAAAATCAGCATTAAAGCCGCCCGAATAGGAATCGGGACTTATACCCATTACATCACATATCGCATCACCGATATCAGGCTTTTGTCCAAAGAACAGCCTGTACAAAAACAGAATACATTCAGCCTTGATCCTCGCAATGGCATCCTGCTCTGCTTTATCGGCTGAGACATTTGATATTGATGAGGATGAATACCGGTTCATTATGTCATTCAGGGTGTCCGAAAGACTCTTTTTAGCACTTCCCGTATCTAAAGCACCCTTGGTATCATCGGCAGCAGCCAAAGTCTCATCCTCTGAGGCCTTTTTGCCGGAAGCGGAATAATCCGCATTCTTAAAGGCATTTAGAAAATCATTAGTATCTCCAAGCTTAGTCTGCTTTAGAGATTTAGCATCCATGCGTACAGAAGTATATGTTCTGGCAGATTCCATTCCTATACAACTGTTTGCAATAATCAAACACAATCCCCCTTTTTGATTTTTATTATTCACTGTATGCTGTCCGGACATATTAGTGTATTTATTATATCGGCTTAAATTAATCGGTTCATTAATCATAAAAAGCAACTGTTTTAATAAGGTTTATGATAGAATGTATGAAAAGGAGGTGCGCACCATGAATATGAATGAATTTATCAGGCAGTGGGATGCAATCGTGGCAAAGGGCAATATAGAAGGTGCCAAAAGCTTTTTGAGTAATGCTATATCGGCAGCAACTGTTGAAGGCGATGATGTCGCACTTCTTACCATATACAATGAGGCTATGGGATTCTGCCGCGAGATAGGTGCCGTTAAGGCTTCCTTTGATTATGCCGACAAGGCTGTCAAAAAGGCGCAGGAGATGAATCTGACTTCCCATCCGGCCTATGCGACAACACTTCAGAATGTGGCAAATGCCTATAGGGCAGGCGGAAGGCTCGACGAATCCCTTGAATGCTATAAAAAAGTCATGGAATGCTATAAGGATACTCTTGATGATTCGGATATGCTCTATGCGAGCATGTATAACAACATGAGCCTTCTTATGCAGGAATCGGGCGATTTTGAAAAAGCGAAGGAATATCTGCTTAAGGCACTTGAAATTGTTGACTTAAATGAGAAGAACCTGTTTGAAGAGGGTGTCACTTATGCCAATTTATCGTCAACCTGTGCGGTTTTGGGCGAGAATGCTGCGGCCATGGAGTATGGACAGCGCGCAATCACACTCTTTCGTGAAGGGAAAATCAAAGACGCCCATTATGCGGCTGCTTTAAGCGGTGTTGGCAGCGCATATTATAAAAACGGTGATTATGAAAAGGCCATTAAGTATATGGAAGAGGCCGCACAGTGCATAAAAGAAACCTTCGGCGAAACGGAAGCCTATGCGAGAGTTAAGGCCAATATTAAAACTGCCAAGAATGCAATGGGGCAGGCTAAGGGCATGGATATATGCAGGGCCTTTTATGAAACCTATGGCAGACCTCTGATAGAGGGTAAATATGCGAATTATGCAAACAGAATAACAATAGGGCTGTGCGGAGAAGGGTCTGATTGCAGCGGTTTTGATGATGTTATATCAAGAGACCATGACTGGGGACCGGGATTTTCAATCTGGGTGGATAAGGACACCTATGACGAGATAGGAAGCGAGCTTGTAGAGGATTATGAAGCGCTGCCAAGGGAATTTCGGGGATATGTCCGTAAGGAGACCATTCATGCTAAGGGAAGAGTCGGGGTCTGCATAAGTGAAGAATTCTTTGAGAGGATCTTAGGCTATGACTGGGACGATGGCTGGGAGAAAATTCCGGAGGATATGCTTTTTGCGGCTGTAAGCGGGGAAATATTCCATAGCGGTGATACGGAATTTGAGAGAATCCGCAATATGATAATAAATGAATATCCTCTCTACATGAAGCTTGCAAATACGGCGCAGAATTGTGCGATTTTCTCGCAGGGAGCCCAGTATAATTATCCAAGGCTCTTACGCCGTGGGGATCTCGTAGCGGCAAGAATATCCTTAGTGAGCGGAATCACGGCGGGGATGAAGCTTATATATGAGCTTGAAAATAAATATCCGCCCTGTGAGAAATGGCTGTATAAGGGGCTTTCTGATCTTAAGGATACAAATGAAGAGAGAATGCTCATATGGAAGATATTAGGTTCATCCTTAGGCCAGGAGGAGAACGAGATGCTGCTTGCGGTAGAGAGGCTCGCAACCCTTATAGCCCAGCGAATGTATGCAATCGGCCTTATATCGGATGAGGATCCGTATCTTGAATATCATACTGATGAAATCACGTCGCTTATGACTTTTGCAAGAATGGGACATGAAAAGCTTGTGGAAGAAATCGTAAAGACGGAGTTTCGAGCTTTTGATAAAGTCAGGAACGAGGGTGGAAGGGCATCCTGCCAGGATGATTTTGAAACCTTCAGAATAATGCGGATAAGCCAGTATGACTGCTGGAGTGATGAGATGCTGACAAGGTATCTTTATGATTTCAGGATGATGTTATCAGGCGGGCGTAATCCGATTTCTGAAAAATATGCGCGTATGATGGAATATACGGATATTGATGCCTATAAGAAGCTTGAAGATAAGCTGCCGCAGATGACTGAGGGGCAGAAGCAGCTGATTGATGCAATCTGTGTCATTCAGGTAGGCATGATGGATGAATTTGCCGCGCTTAATCCGGCCCTTAGCAAAAAGTGCCGCAGCATACATGCAATAGAGGATTCCATGTACAATACCTCCTATGAGACGTATCTTAGGGGAGAATTGTCGACCTATTCCGCAGGTATGCTCATCATGTACGGTAAATTCATCGTAGGGGCGCAGCAGGCGGGAATTAATGTTGCAGAGAGGATAATCCAAAAGACAGTTAACATGTATGGTTATGATTCGCTTGAAGATGCAGGGCAGCAGCAATAAAGATAATTAATATGCCGGACCGTATTGATGATCACGGTAAATTCTTAAGGTAAGCATGAATGATTGGAGATAAAGAATGGAAGAGAAACTTCTTGAAGAGATGATGAATTCACCCGAAATGACGGCTGAAGATGTTGAGACCTTAAGGGAGATTGATAAATTCATCAGGGATCTGCCGGGTAAGATAGAAGGCTTTTTGATAGCGCTTGTAATTGCGATAATTGTTCTTGTTGTGGGTTTTAAACTTACAAACCTTATCAGGAAAGCTGTCGTAAAAGTAATGACAAGGCGGAAGGTTGACCAAGCGGTTATCCACTTTGTTGAGGCGACCGTAAATGCAGTGTGCAAGGGCTGCGTTATATTTGCGGCGATATGCATACTGGGAGTGGAAGGTTCGAGCATAACAACCATAATCGGATCCTGCACGATAGCAATAGGCCTTGCAGTACAGGGGAGCTTGAGCAATTTTGCCGGCGGCCTTCTTCTGCTTATATTAAAGCCTTTTAGCGTAGGAGATTATATTGTTGAGGCTTCTACAGGCAAGGAAGGAACTGTTGAGCATATTTCGATTTTCTATACAAGGATAATGGATGATTATGGCTTCGGAATTGTGCTTCCAAACGGCAATCTTGCAAATTCCGCGATGGTCAATAAGACTATGGGCAAGGATTACCGTTATGCAACGTGTCAGTTCAAGGTATCCTATGATTCTGATATCGATACCATAAAAAGAATCCTTCTTGGGGCAATTGAGAGCGATAAGTCTGTATTCAGACATGATTATGCTGCAGCTGTTGTAACAGAGGGACTTCTTGAGGGCGGAATTACAATGAAAATCAAGGTTCCGACGAATAATAAGGGGTTTCTTGATGCACAGTTTAAGCTTAATGAAATTGTAAGGGATACTCTTGCAGCAAACGGGATCAGGTTTGTATTTAACCAGATGGATGTGCATCTTGACGCGAAACAAATCCGGGCGTAAACAATAATAATTAACTAAAAATACACATATTACTAAGGGGTTTATGTTATACTTTCGTTATTGGAGGTAGGTTACTTTGGAATTTGACACGCATGAAGCCAAGCAGGCTATTACATGGGAGGAGGTTCTCCTTCTGTATAATTCCGCACTTAAGGAGATAGGTACTAAGCTGGAGATTCTTAATGATGAATTTCAGCATACTAATCAGTACAATCCCATAGAGCATATAAAATCACGCATCAAATCGCCGGAATCGATAGTTAAGAAGCTTAAGAAGAAGGGCTATGATGCCACGCTTGATAATATGGTCAAGTATGTTAATGACATAGCGGGCATAAGAATAATATGTTCTTTTACAAATGATATTTATCGCATAGCCGAAATGCTTCGCAATCAGAATGACATAAAGGTTTTATCTGTCAAGGACTATATCCAGAAGCCCAAGGAAAGCGGTTATAAGAGCTATCATATGCTTGTAAGCGTGCCGATATATCTGTCGGATTCTGTTGTGGATACAAAGGTCGAGATACAGATAAGGACTATTGCAATGGATTTCTGGGCAAGCCTTGAGCATAAGATGAATTATAAATTCGAAATGAATGCTCCGGCGGAGATAAAAGAAGAACTGTTTGCCTGTGCGCAGATGGTCTCGGCGCTGGATGAGAGAATGCTGTACCTTAATGAAGAGATTCAGAAGGCGGCAGAAGGGAAATAGGAAAAAGAAAAGGGCAACGGCGCAATTAATTGCGGAGTGGATAAATGTAGAAAGAAAAGGGCAACGGCGCAATTAATTGCGCCGTTGAATTGGGGCTCTGCATCA
>R03__coassemble_145_pt1 | contig 45949 bp, 34 predicted proteins | sample R03__metabat2_low_PE_060 | metagenome-assembled genome bin R03
CGATTCCTAGTTTCATAATATATTTTCTCCTTTATAAGATAAAATTAAATTACAATCTGTTTCTGATCATGCCCCGTCTATTCAAGGCTCACCTTTACCCTGTATGTTTTCTTCTCTTGCGCCTCTAAGAATTTAAGCATGCCCGTCTGCCGCATGGCTGCTCTTCCGTCAGGATAGCAGTTGCCGCACTCAAGCCCCAATACGTAATCCCTTATGCCCATCATCTTCCACTCAACAAAACCGTCAAGTTCTAAGGCATCAAAGGTAATTGTAAGCTTCGTGTTAAGTTTTGGCTGATATATTGAGGCTATTCCGTTTCTATCCGTGAATTTATGATAGTAACACCTCTCCTGATAACCGGCCGTCGGCTTCTCCATCTTCATCCAGTTAGCTGCATCTTCTGCCGCATGATCATCTCTTGGGATAACCTTATCTGCGGGGATCTCAATTATGCTGTCCTCATCAAGAAGCGGATAACCCATATTCATGTGATATAAAATTTCAAACGGTGTCTTCTTATCTCCGGTATTTTCAATTGTATCTATTATCTCAAATGAGTTGTCCTTTTTGGATATTACAATATCCCGGTTAAGATACAGCTTACGGGAAAATATTGTTTCATCTGCCGTTTCAGTATGGATGGTTATACTGTTTTCATCCTCAGTATAATAATCCTTAACACAGGGCTGATTGGCAATGCTTCCATGAAGCGGCACCTCTTCGCCTTCGTCAACACACGGTGTGCCGACGCCATTAAAGCCGCAGGTCGTAAGGAAACCCGCCGTAAAGGATTTAAGCCAGTTATCACCGTCTGCATCATAGTAAGCCGGAGCCACATATCCGCAGGGACTCATATAATTCATCTGTATTCCTTTAAAGCGCAGACGGGTTATATCGCCGTTTCTGTCAGGAGATGTGGTAACTTCAAGCCCCATCCCGTTTGAAATCTCATACAGCCGCATCCCATCACCCTTGCCGCCGATAAGTCTGTGCACTTCAACACCCGCAAATTGTGTTCTGTGTCCTATATACGGATTCATATATTTGCTGCCTCCCTTTCTTCAAATACTCTCTTATGTTATACCAGCGGTCTTACCGCATCATAGAGTTTTTCGTACCGTTTATAATACTTCATGTACTTTTCATGCTGTTCTTTCCTTGGGAAATATGTCACAGTTTCTTCAACCATAAGCGCTGATGCTTCCTCAAGGCTTGAAAACAGTCCTATCGCCATGCCTGTAAGCATTGCGCAGCCCACTGTGCCTGCATCCACTGTTTTAAGCGCAACTATCGGAAGGTCTAACATGTCAGCCTTCATCTGCATCCATACAGACGAATGGGCTCCGCCGCCTGTGGCGTGAAGTTTATCAAAATGTATACCCGTATCAAAAAGCATACTGTAATTTTTATACATTTCATAACATACGCCTTCTAAGCAGGCATAATATATTTCTGCCGCCGAAGTATCCGTTGTAAGACCTATGATCGCGCCTTTAGATCCTGTATCCATATACGGCGTGGCAGCTCCCGCAAAATGCGGAAGTACAAGCATGCCTGACGGTTCATCATCTTTAAGTCCGAGAGTTTTCATCTTCGCGGCATACTGTTTTTCCAAAAGTTCGTTTACAGAAATACTTAAATTTGCAGCCTCCTCTTTTTCTGCCTTGGCCAAATTATCAGTACACCACTTAGTAAGTGCACCTCCCGTATAGGAAAAAGCATATGCCACATACTTTCCCTTAGTAAGATACGGGACTACTGCAAAATACCCCTTATACATCTTCTCAATATCAGGCTTTTCATCATATATCGGAATAAGGCATTCCACAGTCCCCGCACCATCTACCGCAAGGCTTCCGTCAAAGGCTCCGGCTCCAACCGTTGCTGCCATCTGATCCTGGGAAATGGATACGATAATTGTATCAGGTGATAACCCAAGCCTATCTGACATATCCGCAGTCACCTTTCCCGCTGCAGTACCGGTCGGAACCGCCTTTGGAAAAAGCGCTGCATCAACATCTGCTGCATCAAGTATCTCGCGGCTCCAGTCAAGAGATGTGATATCAAAAGCCATGGATCTTGTTGCAAGAGAATAATCTATCTGCGCAACATGGGACAATGTATAGACAATAAGATCCTCCACCTGGAATATGTGTTTAGCCGCAGTGTAAACCTCAGGTCTGTTCTTCTTAATCCACATAAGCTTACTTATGCCATACATCTCATGAGGCCTTAAGCCCGTAATCTCGGCAATGTGCATCTCTCCGAGCTTTTCTTTAAGCTCACGGCATTCCTCATATCCTCTTGGATCCGTATACAGCATGGATACATGAAGCGGTCTGCCTTCATCATCCGTAAGCACAAAGGTTTCCCCAAAGCTCGTCACTCCGATTCCCGCAATGTCGGGGTATGCAGCAGCCATTTCCTTAATCGTCTCAAGCACCGATTCAATAAGCACCTGCATGTCTATCTCATGACCGGTAATGCTTCTTTTTACAGGGTAATCTCTATATGCCTTATCAAGATATTTTCCTTTTTCATCAAACACTGTGCATTTACAGCCCGTTGTTCCGATATCAAGCCCTGCTATCTTCATGATTTCCCCCATAGATCCAATTATGGATTTCGCAAACGTCTCTTATAATTTCAAGCACACATATCTTAAGCTAATCAATATCTACCCATTCATAATTAAGATATGTGGTAAATGCTTCCTTTAAGACTTCTTTCATATGTCCTTTTCCCACGGAAGTATGATGCTTAAAGCCGCCGCGGGCTAATTTTATCATCTTATCCTGCATATTAGGTATCTTTGCAACTCCGGCGCATCCAAAATACCCATCCTCGATCACATCATCCGTAAATCTTGCTTCCGATGCGTATATTATGATTTTCCCATCCTTTGTCTGGCAATTTGACATCGTAATATCGCCCGGTTTAATGCGGCCTTCGCAGGTTCCGCACCCTGAGCCCGGATCGTTTTTATCAAACATCTTATGGGATGTAACAACACCTTTATCCGTCATAAGCGAATTCGGCACCGGACCGCAGTGGAACAAAATAACCTTATTTTCATCCTCGCCGTAATTATTATTCCAGTCAAGCACAGTCGTCGGTTCCTGGGAAGCAAGTGCCATTGCGCGCATTGTGATTGCAGAACACATGTCAATCTCGCATGATGCGGTTATGCCGCGGTCGTTAAGCTCCGATAAAAGCACGCATGGGCATACCCTTAATATCTCCTCCATCTCATTCCAGCAGCGAAGCGCTATTGCATCAAGGTGATATTCTTCTATATATTCATCAATGACAACCGAAATCTTGGCAAGCGTATTCTTCTTATCCTCATCCACCTGCGAAAAATCCGTATATCCGCAAAGAGCAGCCTTCTTTTTGGTGACTTTTGCATCATCATCCGCAAGCTTTCCCACTTTAAATACAAGCTCGGACAAATCAAAGGATTCTACAGTAATCCCGTATTTCTGCATGGCAATTTCATCAAAGCGGACCGTCTTAAACGCCGTTGTACGCGCGCCTATGCAGCCTATCGAGCATCTCTTCATGCCGTTTACAACGCGGCATATGGCCGCAAAATCACGAAGATTGCCTTTAAACTTATCAGAAAGCGGATGCACAACATGGGGTTTAAGCACCGTAAAGGGTACATTGTACTGCGTAAATACATCTGTTACCGAAAATTTCCCGCAAAAAGCATCTCGCCTGTGGGCGAAATCCATCTTGCCTATTTCATCCGGGTACGCCTGCATAAGAATCGGTACTCCTGCATCCTGCAGGGCAGTTATCGCACCGTTTTCATCGGCAAATATCGGCATTGAGAATATAACGCCGTCATACTCTCCTTCATGCTCCTTAAGCCACCTTGCATACAAAAGCCCTTCGTCCCTTGTCTCAATACCGCCGTAACGCGTTAAGGAAGCATCCATCGCCATATAATCATAGCCCGCATCCGTTACTGCCTTTATCATATCCTCTCTTGCGCCGTAAATAAGTTCCCCCGGCATAAAACCTCGGTTACAAAATGCCAATGCAAAAGTCATCTTACGTTTCATACAAGTCTCCTTTCATACAGCAAATCACATTCTGGATCCATCCCGGACCATTTACATTCCCGCAAAAATTCTCATGGCACCTTCCACGTTTTCTCTCATTGCATCCCTTGCTGCCATAAATATACTTGAAAAAAATACAGGCTCGCCATCCTTAAGAGTATTTATATAATCTGCAGCCGCCTGACCGCCCGACTTATCCATATAAGTAAAATAATTGATTTTGCGAACGCCGGCCAAAACTGCCTTATGATAATCCTCCTCGGACACGCCCGAGCCGCCGTGCATTACAACCGGAATATTATTGCATTTAACTCTTACATTCTTAACCACGTCAAAATCAAGCCTCGGTTTTGTTAAGTAAATGCCATGGGTCGTTCCAAAGGAGCAGGCAAGCGCATCTATTCCAGACTCTTTAACAAAATCCGCCGCAAGAGCGGGATCCGTATAAATCTTTGTATCATCCTCTGCTCCTGCGCCCTCATCGCCGCTTCCCGACTCTCTCTTACCCATTGAGCCAAGTTCTGCCTCAACCGATGCACCGTAGCTGCGGGCCATTTTAACGGCTTCTTTTGTATTGGCAAGATTTTCAGCATAGGGAAGCGTTGAGCCGTCATACATAATCCCTGTAAAGCCGATTTCCAAAGCTTCCTTAAGATAATCAAGATCCTCGCCATGATCTAAGTGAATACACACCGGAACTTCTGCCTTCTTCGCCATATCTGCCATTATGGGGCCAATTGTTTTAAGAGGTATCCAGGGTTCATGGCACTGCGCAAACTGAATTATCACAGGAAGGTTCAGCCCCTCTGCCGCTGCAAGTTCTGCCTCGATTGCTTCAAGTCCCGATGCGTTAAATGCACCTATTGCAATCTTCTTATCCTCTGCGATTTTTAATATTTCTTTTAATGTTACCAGCATACTGCCTCTCCTTTCCGTCTCAATGCATTTATGATTCACCCTATTTAATATTTCTGTTTATTACCCTTGCAAGTTCTTCTTTAGTGTAAGGTTTAAAGCACACATCACTAAAGCCCATTTTTCTGTACTTATCATCAGCACCCTTAATGGCATTGGCCGTAAGGACTATTTCAGGCGTATCGCAATTAAGGCCTCCCTCCTGCTCCTTTATCATTTTAAAGCATTCCGGCCCGTCAATTTCCGGCATAAGATGATCCATGAAAATCAGATCGTATTTTGTTTTCCTTGTAAGTTCCAAAGCATCCCTTGCCGATTCGGCAAGATCAATTTCAAGCTCGGTATTTTTAAGAAATGCCCTGAATACCTTTAAATTAAGCGGCGTATCGTCAACGCAGAGGATCCTCCTGCCCTTTGCTCTCACTACAGTTTCACTCGTATTAGTTTCATCGCTCTTTACTGCATCATATCTGCCAACCTTCTCATCGCCGAATATTTCCTGGGTAAGAACAAATGAAAAATCAGAACCCCTGCCGTATTCGCTTTCAACCTTAAGTTCCGAATCCATAAGTTTAAGGAGTGATGTGGTAATATTTATTCCAAGACCGGTCCCCACTATATTGGTGCTCTTATTCTCTTCAACCCTCGAAAATGCTTCAAAAAGCTTATTAATATCTTCCTTCCTTATGCCGCGTCCGGTATCGATAATTTCGTATCTTACACTGTCAGCTCCCTCTTTAGCCGAAATAAGGCTTAACCTTAAGGTGACCGTTCCTTCATCCGTATATTTTATTGCGTTGTTAAGAAGATTTATTAGTATCTGCCTTATGCGTACCTTATCGCCGTTTCGCGCATCGCAAAGCTCCTGATCTATTTCAAATACAACAGTAAGCCCTTTTTCTTCAGCCTTTGCGCGAAAGAGGATCCATAAATCCCTAAGGATGTCAGTCAGTGAATATTTATCATTAAGCAGCGTCAGTTTACCGCTTTCGATTCTGGAAAAATCAAGAATTTCATTGATGATATCAAGCAGATTATTAGCCGCATTATAAGCATCTGCCGCGTACACCTTAGTCTGCTCTTCTTTAGTTGAGGTGATGATTGTCTCATTCATACCCATGATGGCATTCATGGGAGTTCTTATCTCATGGGACATCCTGGCAAGAAAATCGGATTTGGCGGAATTGGCAAGTTCAGCCTCACTCCGTGCTTTTTCGGCCTCCTCTTTAGCCCTCACTGCCTTTGTATAATCGGGAGATTCAAGTGACATAAATACCGTAAGCAGTCCTATTGATATTCCGAACATGATAATCAGGACTTTGCTTGATATAAGTATTTCCGCAACGGTTGCAACTGCCGTAATGGCATACAAAACATTTATCGAAACGAACTGCTCCCTGGTATAATATTTTTTATCATACAGGGTTGCTATAAGTGCTGATAACAGAACGATTCCCACGCCACCGTAGGTTATTATATATAAAGGTCCATGCACATAGGTTCCGTCTTCTTCAAACCAGGTTACTATTCCGGTAGGAATGTCTATGATACTGATGGTCGTATAAAGCACACCCGTTGCAATCGTTGCAATATCCGCCCAGCTTTTTTTATAATAATAAGATTCCGAATAAGATCTTGCATATCTATATACGAATACTGCCAGAAGTCCGTTCGAAATACTGTAGGAGCTTCGCATTATATGCATGACAAATGGCGTGAAAATATGAGGATATGTCCTTGTTACCGTAACAAAAATTTCAACAACACAGGAAATGAGTAAAAGGACGCACGAGGCCGTAAAGGATTTGTTGGCCTTTGATACATTTTTGTATTTTCGATTTGAGGTAATAAGAAGTACAACGCTTATTAACATTGCAGCAATCAAAAAATCAATATTTCTGATTAATCCAAACACGCCATGCCTCCTAAGTAAAAATTGTCAGTCACTTCCTGCGTCATCGACAATATTATTAACCCAGATTCCGCTTCTGACGAGGAAAAATCCCGCCACGTCCTTAATTGCTTCAGAAAAGGTAACTATCGCAAGCAGCGGCTTTATAGCCATTCCCGAATAGTGCGATAAGAAAAATGCCAGCGGTATCGTAACAAACCAGGTGAACACAAAATCAAAGAAAAATGTGAGTAATGTCTTACCACCACATCTTAACACAAAATAGCAGGCATTTGTATAGGAGCATATCGGCATCGCCAGCGCCTGAATGAGAATATAGTAGGCCGCAAGTGATTTTATCGAATCCTCCGCATTATAAATTTCCGGAAAAACATAGGCAAAAGGAATCATCAAAACAGCCAATGCTGCAGACAAATATACTGAAAACAGCCGGAGCTTTCTTGCTGTTATCTGCGCCTTATCAAGCTTGCCCGCACCCAGCTCGATACCTACGATAATACCTATTGCGCTTCCAAACTGAACATATACAACACTGAAAAGATTAGTAAGCGTGCTTGCTATATTCCTTGCTGCGACCACTTCTATTCCCCTGACGCTGTAGCACTGGGCTATAATGGACATGCCGGTGGACCACAAAAGCTCATTGATAAGTAAAGGCGCCCCCTTTATGCACATCTGCTTTACGAGAGCAAAGGGAATATAAAGACTCCTGTATAACCCTTTGATATACGGATTCTTAGCAGGATTTAAATGCGCCCATATTATAATGACGGCTGCCTCCACTGCTTTTGCGATTACGGTCGCTATGGCAGCACCCTCTACACCCATTTGGGGAAATCCGAATTTACCAAATATAAGGCAGTAATCAAGCAGCACATTTACACCGATCGCAGAAAACGAGCCAATCATCGGAATCTGTGTCTGACCACACTCCCTTACCGCAGACGAATATGCCTGTCCTATGCTAAAGGGTATAAGACCTATAAGCATGATATTAAGGTAGGAAACACCGTGCCTAAGTGTTGCCGCGGCAAGGTCAGGTGAATCACTGCCGCTTATATACAGGCTGATAAGCTGCGGGCCGTAAAATAATCCTGCAAATGCGCCAACCGCAACAAGTGCCATCGACAAATATATCCTGAATCGTACGGTGTATTTCTGACCTTCGGCATCCTTTTTCCCATAAAACTGCGTGCCGAATATCCCCGGCCCGCTTATGCCTCCGAAGAGCGTAAGGTTAAATACGAAAAGCAGCTGATTGGCAATTGATACACCGCTCATTTCAGCCGTTCCCACCTTGCCTATCATTATATTATCCACCATGCTTACCGCATTTGTTATAAGTGCCTGTAAAATCATGGGCAGGGCTATTCTAAGCGCCCTGAAATAAAAATCCTTTTTCGAAATTTCATGATTCATAAATCAGATCCTATGGTAAGTTAAAGACGCCAAAAAAGGCTTTCGGGCGTCTTTAAATAAATAACTGTTGCTGCATTGCAAAGAATTTCAGATCAAGAAGGTTTCCCTGTTATCTGCAGAAGAGATAAACAGTTGCGATGGATATTACCATCTGTATTATGAAGAAGCGGGTAACACACTGATTGTTGGCCCAGTTCACCGTAAGGTTTTTACGAACATGATCATGCAGCGGCGCCCTGAGCTTACTCATGAAATCCTTCTTCTTTGTAATCTTAATAACGAGTATCTTAAATAATCCATATCCGCCGTCAAGTATTATCACAAGGGCAAAGGGAATAAACAAGAACATATGGCCGCTCTTTAAGGCAGTTATCCAGATAAATATTCCCATTGCGCGGCTTCCGGCATCACCCATCATTAAGATGCTTGGGCCTGCATTGTACCACAAATATCCAAGCAGCGCTGCCACGAAGAATACAAGCAGATACCTGAAGCCGTGCATCTGCCTAAAGGTAACATCCGCAATGAGAAAGCTTATAAGCGTAGTAATGACAAGTGTTGATGAAAGTCCGTCCACGCCATCGGCGCAGTTCGTAACATTGATAGACAAAAAACACATAAATATTATTACGACAGCCATAAGCCATACGGGAAGATTTAGCTCATAAGTAAGGAAATTAATCGTAGTGCCGTTACTGTAGATATAGGTGATTGCCAGCAGGATACTTACGCCTAAATCAAATAATCCCTTCTTAACTCTCCCCCAGGGCTTATCCGCCTTATCATCAAGAAATCCTGTTATCATCTCAACAAAAATAAGAAGAAGGTAGATAAGAATCTCTGCCATGTAGCCAGTAGCCATTTTAAACAGCGATCCAAACAGCAGCACACCCAAAATAAAGCAGAGTACGAAAATAAATCCGGCTCCCCTCGGCTTCCCCTTTGAAAGCTTGCCCTCTACCGCAAAATCCCTTCCTTCATCAGCAGGGAGCTTATCCATGAATTTATTGATAAAAAAGAAAGTGATTGCAAATGTAAATAAAGCGCCTATTGCCATGCAGACATTGGGATATTGTTTAAGTACTAAAAAAAACATTGAGTCTATCTCCTTTATATATTAAAAATCAATACGGTAATCTCAAAGAAGCACGCCTCTTAATCAAATACGGTATAATCGCGCCCCGATATTTTCCTGTCAATAATGATATAATCGGTACCTGCTCTTCTTGCGCACTCACCGTCTTTGCTGTCGCGGTCTCCTATCATGACAATTTCCTGCGGCATAAGATCATAATCCTTCATAATGACACAAAGCCCTTTTGGCGATGGCTTAAGTTCATTAATGTTAGCATCAAGGGCGCTGTAATGACCATCAGCCGTAAACTTAAGGGCGTTTATCTTATCCTCAATCGGATAATCGGACAAAATGACAACTTTAATACCTTTGCTCCTTAAAGCATCAAGGCATTTAAGAAGTCTGTCATCCTTTGCTAAGGCTATCGCATCAAGCGGATTGTCAAACATCCATTTTGTGATGATGCTTTTAACATTTTCTCTCTCGCACCCATATTTATCCGCAACATATTTATACTGTGCATCTTCAAGGCTTAACGTCTCGTAACCTTTAGGAAGATTTATGCTTATCTCCTCCCACTTTTCCCTGATGTCCCTGAAATATTTTATGATAAAAAGCTCTTTTATCGAAAAAGGATGCCTAAGATAATGCCGGGTAAGCCTTGTGGCCATTATCATGCGGAGTTTTACCTGATCGTAAAGTGTACCGTCAAGATCACAGGCAATAAGCTTATATTCTGTTATTTTTTTATTAAGACTTACTATCATGATCCTTAAGATAAGCTCCTCACCGCTATAAAATACCCGCCTTGGTTATTCAAAGAAAAGCGCATTTGAATGAAGTATCGTCGGCTCCTCCCATACATTAGGGAACGGGATACTTACAAATGTCAAAATCACAAGCACCGCAACAAGGACTGCAATATAGGCCAAAAGTTTTTTCTCCCTGTACAGTTTTTCCGGCTTCTGAGCCGCCGAATCCGGCTTAAAGGCAATATACAGATAAAAACAGAAAAGGCCGAAAATAAGCGGCATCGCGATTATATATTCCATCCTGTATTTTATCATGAATACGCCTATAAAAAATGTGGAGCACATTGCATAGAAGAAGGACGAAATAAGAAGGCTCGTCTGTGTGTAATGTGCAAAGGATTTACGGTACAGTCCGGCTTTTTCGGGATCGTCTATCATTCTGTATTCCGCAAATCTCTTTGTTGCCATCAAAAACGCTCCGGCAAACCAATAGCCTATAAGGATACTTATTGGCGGCTGATAGGAATCCGTAATGATAAACCAGCCAAGCAATAAGCGTATCATGTTATTTACGGACTCCGAAATAACATCAAGGTAAGGAATGTCCTTGGTCCTTATGGGCTTTACATTGTACAAAACCCCCATTACAAGAAGCCATATCTCCATATACAGAAAGTACTTATTCACAAAAAGCGATAAGCCTATCCCCAGGACAATAAGTATGGCATACTCAAGCATAACGAGTGAAAACTTCATGTTTTCGGATACCACCGGGCGATACTTCTTTGTGGGATGGAATTTGTCGAATTCAGCATCAAGCCACTCATTTATTACATAGTTTGCAGAAGCTATAAAGCAGGTTGCCATAAAGCCGACTACAAACCTTATTAAGGTATCTGCCGAAAAGGAATACTCTGCAAGCAGTATTGCTATTGCCACGCCGGGAAGTATAAATACATTCTTAACCCAGTGGTCGGGACGTGCTATTTTAATATAATTCTTCATTTATTTTGTCACTCCGTTTTATTGTATTGATTGAACATATGCCCAAAGTAATTAACGTTATCCGTAATGCTGCCCTTAAATACGGAAGACCCCATTACGATAACATTTGCCCCCGCGTCAAGCGGAATACCTATATTATCTCTCGTTATTCCTCCGTCAACCTGGATATCCGTATCATAGCCTTCTGCAGCTAAATCGTCTCTTAAGGCTTTGATTTTCCCGGTAGTCATATCCATATAGCCCTGTCCGCCAAAACCCGGTTCAACAGTCATCACAAGGAACATATCCGTCATTGCATAAAAGGGTTTTAAAACGTCCCATGAGGTTGCCGGCTTTATGGCTATCCCGGCTTTTAAGCCCCTGTCATGTATAGCCTTGAGTGTCCCGGCGATATCATCGCAGGCCTCATAATGAAAGGTTATGATATCCGCACCGGCATCTGCAAATTTATCAATCATCCGCTCAGGCTTTTCGATCATAAGATGAACATCAAGCACCTTGCCGGTAAACTTCCTTAAAGATTCAAGCACGGGAATTCCAAAGGAAATATTAGGAACAAACATTCCGTCCATAACATCAAAATGAATGTAATCTGCACCAGTTGCACTTTCTATCTCCTTTATCTGCTCTCCGAGCTTCGTAAAATCAGCCGCCAGGATTGACGGCGATAATATCAGCATTTTAATATCTCCTTACCTTCTTTAATTCATTGTATATTTCAACATAATTATCATATCTAAGACGCGAAATATCTCCGGCTTCCACCAGGCTTTTTACTTCGCACCCCGGCTCATGTGTATGCGAGCAGGGCATAAAACGGCACGCCTCGTTAAGTGCGAACTCTTCATAGAAGTTCCCAAGCTCCTCCTTATCAATATCGAACAATTCAAAGCTCCCAAAACCCGGCGTGTCCATTATAAATGTATTATCACATACATAAAATATTTCCGAATGTCTTGTTGTATGCTTACCTCGCTTTAACTTATTGCTTATATCACCGGTCGCACTCACATCCCTGTCAAGAAGCGAATTTATTATTGAGGATTTGCCTACACCCGAAGGTCCGGCAACGACCGTAAGCTTATTATGAAGCGATTCCTTAAGTTCCTCTATTCCCACATCCGCAGCAGCACTTGTCACAAATACCCTGCAGCCGCTTTTTGAATACGCCCCTGCAATCTCTTTTACATATTCATCTTCTGCAAGGTCCTCTTTATTAAAGCATATGGCAACATCGACTGATTTGTATCGGTATTGCAGGATCATCTTATCGAGCGTTACAAAATTAGGTTCCGGCTTCTTAAGTGCGAAAATAATAAGAGCCTGATTCACATTAGCTACGGCAGGACGTATGAGGCAATTCAGTCTCGGCAATATATCCGTTATATTGCCGGTAGGCATTTCGTGCCCTGAAGTTAATATTTCAACTTCTGCAAAATCACCCACCAATGGCTTTATTCCGTCTTTTCTGAATATTCCCTTGGCCTTGCATTCCACCATGCCGATATTCTCAACATATACGTAATAAAATCCGCCGATTCCCTTACATATCCTTCCCTGCATCGGCTACTCTTCCTTAGTAAAAGTAACCGCAACAGGCGACGTCGTCTGCCATGCCGCATTACCATCCATGTAAGTAACAGTTATGTAGCCTGAGGCTGAATTCTCTATTGCAGTCTTTTCAACCGTATACGGAAACTCCGTAACGGAATACCTCGAAAGTTCCTCGCCCGCATCACTCATAAGAATAATCACGGCCTGGGAACCCGCAAAATAATCATTCGGCGCATTTACCGTAACAGAGCAGGAATATGTATAATTAGCACTGCCAAGGCTTACGGTAAAATCAACCGTTGTGCCGGGATCAACCATGGAGCCTGCCGCATAGGTCTGGGACAGCACAAGCCCCTGCGCCACAGCGTCATTGTTCTCTTCAGTTACTTTAGAGCACACAAGGCCGACTGCCTCAAGCATCGATTTTGCAGTAGCTTCATCCTTGCCAACAATATCAGGGACCTCAACCTGTTCCGAAGCATCAGCTTCTCCGGAGCTTACCATTATCGTGATTGTACTGCCGGAAGGAGCATTTGTCGCTCCAAGAGGATTCTGGGATATGACAACACCCTTTTCAACAGCCGCACTGTCCTGAATCTGCTTCTGAACCTTGAAGCCTTCATTTTCAAGCTGAACCTTTGCCTCGGCCTCTGTTTTGCCCACAACGTCCGGCACCGCAACGCCTACAACCTTCCCTGAAGAAACCACAAGGTTAAGTACTGTTCCCGGAGAAACGTTAGTACCGGCTTCTATATCCTGACTTATGATAAAGTCCTTTTCATATTCCGTTGACTCAGCATAGGTGGCCTTAGCCGTAAGACCGGCCTGTGTAAGCGCTTCCGATGCATCTGCAACCGACATCCCGACAACATTCGGAACTCCCTGGGAATCAGCCTGTGTAGATATCAGAATCTCCTCGCTGTCTGTTTCCGAAGAGAACACGCCAAACACTTTCATAATTACGAAAACTGCCGCTATCGTAATAACTATTGCGGCCACAACCATAAGAACGGTTACCGTCTTTTCCATTTTGGGATCAACCTCGTCAACGAGTTCATCATCCCCGTAATAATCATCCTCCCGGTATTGCTGATAGCGCCTTGCGTCCTGTCTTGGATTTCTCTCCTTAGAACTTTTATCCGCCATCCTCCCCGTATTGTGATTCTGGCGTTTTGACTGCTTGGGCTGGACATCTTCCTCAGCATAGGAGCCTCTTACTGCAGCATTGCGTCCTCGCTCGCCTCTTACCTCAAACGGATCATAATCATCTTCCTGAATCTGCTCTATATTTCTGCCGCCATTATTCCGTGATACATTCGGTGTTCTAAGCTGCATGTCATTTTCAGGGTAGCTTGGGATTATATTGTTATAGGCAGGTCCCGACACCACGGCAGATGTCTGCTGTCTTATCTGTGTGCGTTCATTATCGGATACTGTTTTGGTGCCTTCAGAGCTTGCCGGATTATTAACGACCACAAAATCACCATCCGGATTCTGAAGAGAACGCTTAAAGTCAGCAATAAGCTCTGCAGTATTGGCATAACGACGGTCAGGATTCTTCTGAGTGCATTTAAATATTATCTGCTCCACACTTAAAGGTATATCCGGAACATATACCCTGGGAGATGGCATCTCAGCCTGAATCTGCTTTATTGCTATTGCAACGGTTGTCTCACCGTCAAAAGGCACATGCCCGGTTACCATCTCAAAAAGCGTAATACCTATTGAGTAAATATCACTTTTTGCATCCGAATATCCGCCTCTGGCCTGCTCGGGAGAAGTATAATGTACCGAACCCATTGCATGGGAAGTAATGGTATCTGAAGAGACCGCCTTCGCTATTCCGAAATCAGCCACTTTCACCTTACCTTCTTTGGAAATCATTATATTCTGCGGTTTGATATCCCTGTGTATGATACCGTTATTATGAGCGGCTTCTATACCCATCGCTACCTGAATCGCAATGCTTACTGCCTCTTTGACTGTAAGTCTTATCTTCTTCTCGATATAATGCTTGAGAGTTATTCCCTCCACAAGCTCCATTACAAAGTAATAAAGTCCTGCTTCTTCACCAACATCATATACATTTACAATGTTCGGATGCATAAGGCCTGCTGCTGCCTGTGCCTCCGCACGGAATTTGACTACAAAATTATGATCTGATGCATATTCCGCCTTCAGTACCTTGATGGCTACAAAGCGGTTAAGCTTATGGCATTTGGCCTTATATACGTCGGCCATTCCGCCACTGCCTATCATCTCAATTATTTCGTACCGATCCCCCAAGATCGTTCCATTAAGTAACATTAATTCACCTCATCTGCAAGCGGCTCTATTATCACAACGCCGATATTATCCTTACCGCCGTTATGATTGGCCATCTTAATAAGCTCCTCAGCAATCTGCGCTACATCCTTAGCGGAACGCGCTATCCTGCATATCTCATCATCCTCAACCATATTGGTAAGCCCATCGGTGCACATAAGTATGATGTCACCCTTTTTAAGCTCTACCTCAAAAAAGTCTATATCCACATCCTTTGCGGCACCTATTGCTCTCGTAATAATATTCTTATCGGGATGCAGCCGTGCCTCATTGGCTGCGATAGACCCAACTCTCACCATTTCTGCAACAAGTGAATGGTCCTTTGTAACCTGCGTAATCCCCTTGTCTATCAAATAAAGTCTCGAATCACCCACATTGGCAACGTACAGGATATCCTCAATGACCGTAGCCGCCACACAGGTTGTCCCCATTCCGAGAAGGTCCTCTTCTGTTATTGCCTTCTCGTATATCTCTTCATTCGCTATAGCAATCGCCTCGCGCAAAATACGAACCGGTGCCGTAAATTCGCAGTTCTCAACCTCCCGCTCTATGGCTCTTACAGTATAAGCAGACGCATAATCACCTGCCCTGTGTCCTCCCATTCCATCCGCAACAATAAAAAGGTTCGGAAGATTACCCAGCGGATGCTCGCAGGTATATACACAGTCCTGATTGAGTTTACGTTTACGTCCGATATCAGTCATCGAGTACGTCTTTAGCATGATGTCACTTCTCCTTTATTCGGGGTGCTGTCTCCAAACTCAGCCTAAGATCGGAATCAGACTTGAGTTAAAAACCTGCGTCTTAGCTGCCCGCAGGCCCCCTCTATATCGCGCCCCATTTCCCTTCTAATAGTAACATTTATCCCGTTTTTTTCAAGTTTATTTTTAAACGCAAGAACCCGTCCCTTCGGGCTTTGTTTATAATCCCTTTCCTTTATCGGATTGACCGGAATTAAATTAACATGTCCCAAAACCCGCTTTGCTATATTGGCAAGTTCTTCTGCGTCCTCATCCGTATCATTAACTCCGGCTATCAGGCTGTACTCAAAAGTAATCCTTCTCCCCGTTGTCCTAAAATAGTACCCGCAGGCCTCTAATATCTCGTCTATTGAATATTTATTGGCAATCGGCATGATTTTTCGCCGTTTTTCATCAGTTGTCGCATGAAGCGAAATCGCAAGCGTAAGCTGATATCTTTTATCGGCAAGCTCTGTTATTTTAGGCACAATGCCGCAGGTTGATACGGTAATGTTCCTGCCGCCCATATTCATACCCTTTTCGCACACGGCAATATCCGTAAACCTAAGGAGATTGTCAAAATTATCAAGAGGCTCTCCGCTTCCCATTATAACGACATGACCTATCTTCTGTCCGGTATCCTCTGCCACTGCATATATCTGTCCGAGCATTTCACCTGCATCAAGGCTTCTTACGAGTCCGTCTATCGTAGATGCGCAGAACTTACACCCCATTCTGCAGCCAACCTGTGAAGATATGCATACGGAATTGCCATACTCATACTTCATAAGTACGCACTCAACTATATTATCATCATGAAGGCGCATCAGATATTTGCAGGTGCCGTCAATTTTGGAAACAAGTTTTTCCTCGACATCAACACTTTTTATCGTGTATTTATCTGCAAGCTTCTCCCTAAGGTCTTTTGGGATATTATTCATGTCCCCAATATCCCGTACATGCCGCCTGTGCAGCCAGTCAAAAAGCTGCTCTGCCCTAAAGCGTTTATGCCCCATATTTTCCATCAGCTCACATATTTCTTCGTATCTTAAGCTTCTTATATCCTTTATGGCGCCTGTATTCTCTTTGATTTCGGTATTATTTGTTCCTTCCATATCCCTACCTGCGAAACTTCGCAATAAAAAAACCGTCCGTATCCAGTTTGCCCGGAAGGAGCTGGATGTATCCCTCTTTTGCGCTTTCACACCCAAAATTCTCAGGCAGCTCATCATTAAACGGAACAGGAGTAAGCTTAAGCTCATCCCGGATATATTCATAATTTCCGATATTTTCCGCCTTAAGTATCGTACAGGTTGAGAAAATCAGTATCCCGCCAGGCTTTAAGTATTTTACGGTATTTGACAATATTTTCTTCTGAAGCTCATCAAGGCTTAAAAGCTTCTCATCGCTTATGGAATACCTTATATCATTTTTGCGCCCCATAACTCCAAGTCCCGAACAGGGCACATCACATATGAGTACATCTGCGCATTCGCAAAGTTCTTCATTATATACAGACGCATCCATTACCCTTGCTGAAATATTTAAAAATCCGCACCTTTGGGCATTCTCTTTAATGCGTGTGATTTTCTCATCGGAAATATCACAGGCAATGACCTTACCGCTTCCTGATAATATATCAGCCGCATTAAGGCTCTTGCCCCCGGGAGAGGCACATACATCAAGTACAGTATCCCCCTTTTTGATACCGGCTACTCTTCCCAATAATTGCGAGCTTAAATCCTGGATGGTAAAAAGACCCTCCGAAAATTCATTTATATCAGAAAGCGAATCCATCTTATCAAATCTTACGGCATCCATGCCGCTAACAGGGGCGGCTTCAACCGCAGGATATTCATTGAGGCGTCCGATAAGAGTCTCTAAATCCGTTCTGCTTGTATTTACCCTTGCATAAACAGGGCTTTTGGCAAGACAGGCTTTTAGGATTTCTTCACATTCAGATTCCCCATAATCAGCAATAAGCCTTCTTACTATAAGTTCCGGCATCGAATAATATACGGATAGATACCCGGTCACATCTTTATCCCTTTTAGGATAGTCAATATGACCTTCAAGGCGCGAAATACTCCTTAGCACACCGTTTATAAAGCCCGCAAGGTTCCCAAGGTGCTTCTTCTTGGCTATTAAAACAGTCTCGTTTACCGCAGCCCTGTCAGGAACGCTGTCCATATACAATATCTGATAAGCGCCCATTTCAAGAAGTATCCTTACGGGTTTTTTAAGCTTTGAAACCGGCATGGTGCTTACGCTGTCTATTACGTAAGCAAGCGTTAAGCGCCGCTCCGTAACGCCTTCGAGCATACAATGAATAAAGGCACGCTGCTGCTTATCAAGATAAGCATATTTAGAAAGCGTGTCTTTATATATCTCTCCCGCAAGGCCATCGCTTTTTGCCGCTTCAAGCAGGGCCTCATATATTATCATGCGAACGTCAAACAATTATTGCTCCTTACCAAGTCTTACACCAGTTTCTATCTTATAGCCTAAGAGAAAATCACGTACGCTCATTCTCTTCTTGCCTTCAAGCTGTACCTCTGTAAACAAAAGACTGCCCCTGCCGCAGGCAACCTTAATTCCCTTTGCATCTGCGCAAAGAATTTCCCCGGGCAAAATCCCGGCCCTATCCTTTAATTCTTCTGTCATATCATCACAGGCAGCGGCGCTTATTACCTTAAGCACCTTGCCGTTTATGTATGTATATGTGCCCGGCCACGGTGTAAATGCCCTAAGCAGACGCAAAAGTTCTTTGGCACTCTTATTAAAATCAAGTTCACCCATCTTTTTTGTAAGCAGCGGCGCATAGCTTTCGCATTCTGCAGGCTGCGGGGTGCGCGTGATTTGCCCTGACTCAATCGATAAAAGAGTACCCTTAAGGAGCGCTGCCCCTAATTCGGCAAGCTTATCATGAAGGCTCTCCCCTGTATCAGTATCAAGAACAGGAGTGCTCGCCGAGGCTATCATATCACCTGCGTCAAGCCCTTCATTCATCTGCATTATCGTAACACCGCTCTCTTTATCTCCGTTTATTATCGCCCACTGGATAGGCGATGCTCCGCGGTATTTGGGCAAAAGAGATGCATGAACATTAATGCAGCCAAAGCGAGGCATATCAAGAATCTCCTTCGACAATATCTGGCCGAAGGCTGCCACGACGAAAATGTCCGCCTCATATTTTTTTAAGACTTCAACAGATTCCTTTGCCTTTATTCTTTCAGGCTGAAAAATTTCAAGGCCTGCGTCTTTGGCATAAAGCTTAACAGCAGACTCTGCCATCTCCTTGCCGCGCCCTTTAGGTTTATCGGGCTGGGTTACAACAAGTGTTACCTTATGGCCTGCTGAAACTATCGCCTCTAAGGATTTGGCTGCAAAGGGCGGCGTGCCCATAAAAATCACATTCATTTACTCTTCCTCATCCTCTTCATCATCACGCATACTTGCAAGCTCTTCAGAAGAAATAATATCTCCTTCTGCTCTCTCTACATACATCATGCCTTCAAGATGATCTATCTCATGCAAAAAAGCTCTCGCTAAAAGGTCTTCAGCAACTACTTCGAAGGGTCTTAGATCAAGATCATAGGCCCTAACCCTTACCTTTTTGGCTCTTGTGACTTTCCCAACCTTGCCAGGGTAGCTTAAGCAGCCTTCATAATCCGTCTGTTCTCCCTCTTCCTCTAACACTTCCGGATTAATAAGTATAAAGGGTGCTCTTGGATCCTCATCACCTATATCGACAACCACTACCCGCTTTAATATTCCAACCTGCGGTGCCGCAAGGCCAACACCCTCAGCCTCATACATCGTATCAAGCATATCCTCTATAAGGACTCTCAAGCGATTGTTTACTGCCGTAATCTCCTTGCAGCGTTTTGTAAGTACCGGATCTCCGATTTCTCTTATTGTTCTAAGTGCCATTTTATCCCTCTTTCTAATATCCGTTTACCGGGTCAAGATCAAAGGTTATCCTTATATCCTTATCTGTCATGTGATTTTCAATAAGATCCTTTGCCTTAATCAGTGTCGATGTCTTTACGGCCTTTATATAAAGCACGTACCTGTAAATATCATTTATCTTCTTTATCGCCGCACAAGTAGGCCCGATGAGTACAGCTGCATCGTCCGCACAACAGTCTATTATAACATCATTAATGTACTCTGCCAACGAATCTGCACATTTTGATGCGGCCTCCTCATCACCGGATTCTATAAGGAGTCCTAACATATGTCCTGCGGGCGGATAAGATAAAAGGCGTCTGTAGCCCATTTCTTCTTCATAAAATCTCTCATAATCCTGAGAGGCGGCAGATTGTATCGCATAATGCTCAGGGCGATAGGTCTGTATTATAACTTCACCCTTCTTATCTCCTCTGCCGCTTCGCCCCGCTGCCTGAACGAGGAGCTGGAAGCACCTCTCTCCCGCCCTGTAATCCCCTGCATTAAGAGACATATCAGCAGCAAGTATTCCCATAAGAGTCACATAAGGAAAATCATGGCCCTTTACTATCATCTGCGTCCCGATAAGAATATCTGCTTCATGGTTGGCAAAGCGGCTTAATATATCATCATAACTCCCCTTTTTGCGGGTCGTATCATAATCCATGCGAAGAGTCCTTGCGTAGGGGAATTTCTTCTTTACAGCAGCCTCTATGCTCTCGGTTCCGGCCTTCATCCCCGATATAAAAGCTGATCCGCAAAAGGGACACTGTTTAATATCTTCCCTTTCGTATCCGCAGTAATGGCATACAAGGCGGCCGCTGCCATGGCGGGATAAGGATACATCGCAATGCGGACATTTTATAACCTCGCCGCAGGATCTGCAGGAAACAAATGCAGACAGCCCTCTCCTGTTAAGAAACAGCATCACCTGCTCTTTTTTAAGAAGCCTTTGCTCTATTGAAGCAGCAAGCTCCTTTGAAAAAATCGATTTATTTCCTTCTTTAAGTTCCTGCCTTAAATCAACAATTTTTACTCCTGCAAGATCAGCGCCGCTTACTGCGCGCTCATTAAGACAATACAGTTTATATTCTCCGTTTTTTGCCTTTGTATAAGATTCTAAGGAGGGAGTCGCACTCCCTAACACTAAAGATGCATGGCTTAGCTCGCATAATTTGGCGGCAACTTCCCGCGCATGGTACTTGGGCATTGTTTCACTTTTATAGGTGTTCTCATGTTCCTCATCTATCACTATAAGCCCCAAATCGGGAAAAGGAGTAAAAAGCGCGGATCTCGGGCCGATTATAACACGTATCTCACCCTTTTTGGCTCTTTCAAACTGATCGTATTTCTCTCCGTAGGACAGTCTTGAATGAAGTGTTGATACACAGTCCCCGAATCTTTTGTAAAACCTGAGCACCGTCTGATAGGTAAGCGCAATCTCCGGTATCAAAACTATCGCCTGCCTGCCTCTTTGTAAAACACAGTCTATCATTTCCATATAGACCTCTGTTTTCCCGCTTCCCGTCACGCCGTGTATAAGATAAGTCGCAGTTCTGCCATTTTCGATATCTGCCTTAAAATCATCCGCTATGCGCTGCTGGGCTTTGTTAAGAGGAATTTTGGGGCTCAGTTCGCTCTTTATGACGGGGTTTCTGTATAACCGTTCCTCCACGATCCGTATTACACCCTGCTCCTGCATGATTTTAAGCGTTGCACTGCTTATGTTAAGCTTACCTGCAACAAGCTTCATATCGAGACTTTTTTCATTTATAAGTTCCCTCAAAAGCCGCTCTCTTGCAACCTGATGTTTTAAATTATAATATTCGAGTCTTTCAAGTGCTTCCTTAGCAGAAATGTTAAGCACTACCTGCTTTTTTACCGATTCCTTCACGTCTTTCTTAATTGGCAGCACCGTTTTCAGCGCATTTATCATCGTGGAGCCGTAGGTTTTATGCATCCACTCGGCAAGAATAATAAGCTTCGATTCAACAAGCCTGTCATCTCTTGCAACAGACGATATTGACTTGATTTTCTCCACGGGAACGTCAGTATGATCTGATAGTGAAAGCACAAATCCGGCAATTTCCCTGTTTGAGCGTCCAAAGGGCACTATAACCCTTACCCCGGGCGAAATAAATTCCCGAAGCTTTGGCGGTACCCTGTAAGAAAATGTCTTATCAAGATTCTCATGTGAAATATTAACGATTACATTTGCAAAAAGTTCTTCCATACGATAATCAAAATGTCTTAAGATACGTTAAAATGAGCCCCTTTATCCGGGGCTCATCCGTTAATTATTAAGCTTATCAAAATGATATTCCAGCATTGCAACAACATTATCCATATCATTAATATCCTGAACAATTATCGCAATTCCAAAGGTCGCATCCCATCTGTATATGAGATTAAACGGGTCCTTTTGGATAACATACTGAATATCCTCTCCGTCCATCTGGATAATCCGTCCATCAAGTTCACCCTCAATGCTCTTCATCAGCATGATAAAACCGTCAAGTTCATCACGATAATCATGTTTGATGAATATCCAGTTATCTTCAATAGACGTTATTTCATACCCCAGCATTAAACATCCCCCTTAAGACTCAAGTTATTCCTTATCGCCAAACAGATCGCGATACCACTTGAGTGATTCGATATAAGCATTATATACATCAGTCTCATTAATATCCGAAAGGAGCATGATACGTGAAACCTCTGCCCATGATGCCATCTCATAAGATACGATAAAGTTAAATACCGGGAATAAATCACCCGTCTGCCTTATAAGTGCATCGGCAATCGGCTTTGAAACCTTAACCATATCAAGCGCTTCTTCTATGGGTTTATCAAGGATAATATCAAGTACTGAGAAAAGGCCCATCAGGAACAGTTCCTGTGACATTCCGCCGATTCCGAATGCCGGAGCAAGATTCTCGGCGAACTTGGCTCTCAAAAGAGATACTCTTGTAATCTCATTGGGCTTATCAGCACACATCTTATTGGTAACGACGGTGTTGATCCATTTCTTAAGTTCCTTCTGACCGAGCATTGCAGCCGCATGTCTTATCGATTTAATCTCGGAATTAACGCTCATGCGGTTAACAACACGAAGCAGTTCAATTACGAGAGCCGTATCACGCCCTATTACATCTGCAGCCTTTGTCAGTTCAAAATCAACATCATTAACAACCTTAAGGAGCTCTAAATAATTGACCTTAAGAGGTGATACCTGCTTAATACCCTGGGTAACGGGCAGTCTGTAAAAATCACCCTCGTAAAGAGAATAAGCTCCGTTTTTGGAAAGCGCATCAAAGTCCTCCTGAGAGTTAACATTAACAGCTATAAGTTCAATATCCGGATATACCTTCGAGAAGAAGGCACGCGCTGCTGCGATATTTATTTTCTTATAATCAAGCATTATATAATCGAGGAGCTTTAGGATCGGGCCATACTCTTCAAACTGGGACACCTGAAGTCCCTTCATTGCGATACGGTATCCCATAAATTTAAGCTGCTGGAATCTCTTAACATAAGCTTCCTTCGGCGGAATGCTCTTATCAGCAAGAAGCACGATTCTGTCATGGGGCGCCGAGCACATCTCATTGATAGGTGAAAATGCTGAAATCTTGGAGATTTCAACAAACACCGACTGATCGGGATTTAATGTACCGATACCCATGCTGTCAATAACATCAAGTCCGTTGATGTTGCCGGCTCCGTCTAATGAGCCCGTGCCGAGCATGCTGGGATTCTTAAGAAAATTCTGTTTCTGGGCAAACAGTGAATACGCTTTAACAGCGGTATTACCGTCAAATAATGGAATCATTGTAGCGAGCATAAGCTTCTCCTCCTTATGTCAATTTCCAAACAAAACTATAATAACAGATATCAGTTGATTTTGCCAGTATCAGCTTACTATTCGTCTCAGTCTTCTTTACCGGCATTTCGAGGTGTCATTTTTAAGTTGTAGTTTCTTACGTAATCAACGAAATCATCTTTAGGAAGGGGCTTTGAGAAATAAAAGCCCTGGATATAATCAACCTCGAGATTGGAGAAATTATCAATCATCTCCTTTGTCTCTATACCCTCTACAACTATCTGCATTCCCATCTGCTTAAAGAGTGATACCATATTTGTGATCACGCAGTGGAATTTAGGATCCTCATCCATGCATACAAAGGTTCTGTCAAGCTTTATTATGGTAAGCGGAAGGGATGCCATTCTCAAAAGGTTGGAATAACCTGTCCCGAAATCATCAAGCGAAAATGAAAAGCCGCGGTTATATAGCGACATAATATTAGATAAAAGCCTGTCCTGTGAATAGCATTCCGCAGTCTCGGTTATCTCTAAGTTAAGCTGTTTGGGCGTGACCCCGTATTTAGCCATAAGATACATTATCTCATCTGTAAGATTTCTTCTTAAGCACTGGGTCGCCGACAGATTTACCTCAATATACTCAAGACCCGATGCCGCAAATTCCGGTGAGGCAATGAATTTACATACTTCTTCGAGAACATAAGCGCCTATTTTATGAATTGCGCCTGTCTTCTCAGCCACCGGAATAAACACAGCCGGAGATATAAAACCATGCTCCGGATCATTAAGTCTTATAAGAGCCTCAGCTGAGTGAAAATTATCCTCTTTTACAGAATATATCGGCTGGTAATATACGCTTAAGTAATTATTCATTATGGCTCTGTCTATAATGACGCTCATCTGCTTACGAAGTTCAAAGTTGCCCTGCTTTATATATTCAGATGCCTTAAGGACTCCTCCCGCATGCTTTGATTCCATAAGATCCGACATCAGCATCAAAAGACCGTCAAGCGTATCAACATCCTGAGGACATTCAACCATACATACATTTGCGGAAAGCTCTAAATCTATTGAGTTGAACATGATATCCTTCATTACGGAGGTTGCGAATTCATGTGCTAAACCATTGCTCTTTCCGAACAGTTCCTTCGGAGTCACAATTGTAAAGCACCCTTCCTCATGGTAATAGCATCTTGCCGACATGATATTTTCTTTTCTGAGCAGTTCCTTAATTCTTAGGGCAACTGCTTCTATGAAATTTTCAGTCTTCTCATGGCCCATTATATCGACTACCGTTCTGTAATTCGTAATCGTGAGGATTATTATACGGACATCTTTATTGACGATACGTGCGCCATTAAAATCCTGTGCAAAAGCAACCTGTGATAAAAAGCCGGTAGTTGAATCCCTAAGTCCCTCTGACTGCTTGTTGAGAAGTAATAACAGCAGAAAACACATCGATACAACAAACAAAAATACTTCATACTCTGGGAATATTAAGAACAGCACAACTGCCACCCATACAAGAGCCACCGGGGCCGCAAGGGAAATTGTATTGGTATTTCCCACTACCATCCTGCAGTGTCTTATATATGCCACCGAAATTATTCCATAAGCTATCTCACAGATAAAGAGGACAAGATATCCTCCTCCCTTAACAATTGTTCCATCGGGACGTACCGTAAAAACAAAATTGTTTATGCCGTTTATAAGAAGGCACAGGACCATTATCCCATAGGGCAGAATGCAGAGGGCTGTTTTTAATTTATTTTTCTTAAGTTTGTGGAAGGTATCCGTTGTCGCCACTACGTATACGCAGTAAAAAGGAGCAACAGACTCTTTTAAGATAAATACTATCACATTGGCCCATAAGATTGTCGTCATGCCGCATAGGCCGGCACTCGCGAGCGTAACCGTCATCACGGATATAACTGCAGCAGCCAGAGCACTTAAAATCACAACAAGGAAAATACGTCGACGCGTATTTTCCATATTTGCGTGATGCGCCTGATAAATCAGCACCACTATCATTATTACGATTGAAGCAATGTCAAAGTAATAAGTTGCCCGCAAATCTCTACCACCTGTCCGTAATAAGTCCCGATATACTCAAAACACTTCTTATAAATTCTTTTTTATCAAGGGGCTTTGCATAATAATACCCCTGCTGATGTACACATCCCAGTTCCACAAGACGTCTTCGCGTCGAAAGATCTTCCACGCCGACTGCCACAACATCAAGATTCATATCAAGGATCATCCTTATGGAATTGGCAAGAATCATTATAGTCTCTTCGCTTCCGCTCATTTTAAGGAATTCCTTGTCAAGCTTTATGCCTGATAAAGGAAGCGATGTAATCCTCTCCATTTCAAATACTCCTGCTCCGAAATCATCCATAAACAGCCTGATGCCGGAATCCTTGAGAATATTTAAGTTCTCCTGCATCCTGTCGTAAAATTGCACATTCGCCGTATCAACGACATTTAAGCATATATGCCCGGGATTAACATGATAGCTTTCCATGGTCGATAAAAGCACTGTTGTAAGATCTGTCCACATACACTGCATCGGGGACATGTTAATTTCTATCCACTCAAGATTAAGCTGCAAAAATTCAGGACCGGAAACAAACTGGCATACCTTCTCAAATAAATACGTCGTTATAGCATGGATATCTCCGCTGCGCTCTGCCTCTTTTATTACAACATCCGGCGGAATATAGCCATATTCGGGATCTTTAAGACGCAAAAACGCCTCAGCCGCAATATATCTTTCTTTGGTAACCGAATAAATGGGCTGATATGCAAGTGTCAGCGTATCATTTGCAATTGAGTTCTCTATTATTGCCGCAATATTGCGTTTTATCTCATATTCATTTTTATTATACAGCTTCTCCGCATAACGAACCTCTGCCGTATAATCAAGCTTCTTTAAACTGGTCATGAAGGCAAGAAGATCCTCGATATTATTTATATCTTCAGGGCATCTTACAACGCATACATTCACAAGGAATTTAATCTCAACATCATCAACTGCGAACTCGTGAAGGAATCCGGAATTGACAGCCTGGGCAACAGTCATTATCTTCTCTTCCGCATCGTCACATAAAGTTATGCCAAACTGCCCATCACCGGCATAATAAAACTCAAGATCAAGCTTAAGCTGCCGGCGCAGATTAAATAAACTGCGGCATATATCATCCATGCACCTTGCGTGATAATCATAGCCGAGCATATCCCGTACCGAAAGGAAATTGGATATTGTAAATACAACAAGATTAACCGGTGTCCTTATCTGCTGATATACGCGCATATCATCCGCAAAGGCACTGATTTTATATAATCCGGTCCTCCCATATAAGCGCTCCTCCGGAGCCTGAATCGCAAGAGCAATTATGAGCGCGGAAACTGACAGCGCAAAACATTCTATTATAAACTGTGGGAATAAAAACTGAATAAATGTGGCTGCTAAGGAAATAGAAAATACGGAAATAAGATATCTGACCCTCGATGCTCCAAGCATATCCCTGCATCGTGCAATAAGCAGAATTCCTGCAAAAGCATACAAAAGAGAAACCACATACAGCACCAGCATGAGACTTTCACGTGTGTAAACATCATCTGTCGGCGAAATGCTGAAGATGCAGTGCACAAAGGGATTGACGAATAAAATTATGGCACCGACGATTGAGGCCGGCGCAAAAAACAGCAAAAGCACGCGGCGGTAGCTTTTTCTTCTGTTCCACAAACCTGCTCTTGCAAACAGATATGCAACACAGTTAGGGGTGACGAAAGAGCGCCCCAACAGATATGCCGTATGGGCCGTATATTTAAGCGCAACATTACCGGGGCCGCAAATATCAAGTCCCACAGCCCATATATCCGTAAGTGCAGTATACAGGATGGTTCCGCACGCAACGAAAAACCATCTGTTGGTTCTGCCTCTGTTCATGCGTTTGTTTATCATGGCCAAAATGACCGGAACAATCACGAGAACAGCGCAGATGTCAAAGTAAATGATTTTGGTCAAAATTAATTACCGCTTTCCTTGCTGACCTGCAATATTTTATCCTTCATCTGAGTCTCTATTCGCAAGAGTTCAGCCTCGGCATCCTTTCTCTTCTGCCTGCCGTCCTGCTGAATCTGCATCACTTCATCAAGTGTCTCGATAAGCTTCTGATTGGTGGCCGTTAACGTCTCTATGTCGACGATTCCTCTCTCGCTTTCTTTAGCCGTCTCAACCGTAGCTATCTTAAGCGCCTCCGCATTCTTTAAAAGAAGCTCATTGGTGGCATCTGTAACCTCTCTCTGCGCTCTTGCCGCTTCACCTGAATGCTCAAGCCCTATAGCGATGACCATCTGGCTCTTCCAAAGAGGGATCGTATTGACTAACGTTGACTGGATCTTCTCAGCCATTGTCGTGTCATTTGCCTGGATAAGGCGTATCTGAGGAGCCATCTGCATTGAGATATTACGGGTAAGCTCCAAATCATATATTTTCTTTTCAAACCTTTCAATCATTGCCGAGTAGTCGCGTGCTGCCTGTGAGTCCTCAGCAAGTCCGGTTTCTTCTGCCTTTGCAATAAGTTTCGGCAGTTCGGTGATTTTGGCTTCTTCAAGCTTCTGCTTACCTGCCATTATATATAAAGTCAGATCCTTAAAGTATTCAAGATTCTGCTCATACATCTTATCAAGCATTGCAACATCCTTAAGAAGCACTACCTGATGTCCTTCCATGGCCTTGCATATATTATTTACGTTTACTTCCGCCTTATCATATTTAGCCTTAAGACCTGTAAGCTTATTGGAGCTTTTCTTAAAGAGCCCCAAAAATCCACCTTTTTCCTCTGCAACATCAAAGCCCTTCAGTTCAGTCACAACGTCAGTAAGCATCTGACCGATCTCACCCATATCCTTAGTGCGTACCGAAGAAAGGGCTCCCTCTGAAAAATCAGCCACCTTCTGCTGCGCACCGGCTCCGTACTGAAGAACAAGCTGGGCGTCCGTAATATCAATACCCTGCACATAATTCCTTATTGTCTCTTTATCTTCTTCTGTAAGTTCTGTTACGGGTTCAGGTGCTTCCTTTATCATTGTTTCTATTGTCTGTCCGTTTACATCGATTATTTCACTCACTTTAAAATCCTCCATATGTTTATTTGGTAAGTCCCCTTTGTGCAAGCATTGTATTAAGCACCTCGGCATCAGTCGTCACATCCCACACCGAATCTCTGAAGAGATTGTCAAGTATCGTCCTAAGTGCCTCATTTATTGCATCAATACTGCTTTCTATCTGTGCCTTGGCATCGATTATCTCTCTTCCTGCCTCATTTAGGCCATCATACTCTTTATATGCCTCAACAAGTTTTAATACCGTGGGCAGATAGTAATTCATCACCTCATGCATCCTGCTGCGCTGCTCGGGATGCTTTTTAAGACATGCGAATATATCCTTAAGAAGCCCTTCAAGCCTGTCAAGCTTATTGCTTATCACCTCGCCGGGTATATCATCATTAAGACTTGAGAGTCTGTTTATATATTCTTCTCCTTCACGGATAATTGCATCAAGCTCTGCCCTGCTCTCATCCTGTGCAGAATCCACCTCACGGGCCGTTGTATCGATAATCCCTTTATCGGACTCTATAAGCCTGCGCTCCTTTGATACTCTTAGATATTCATCGTACACCGAATCCTTAAGCATAAGAGTCGTTTTATCGCTATCTATATGCCCCTCCGGGAAAAATCCCTTTTTAAGCATCGTTTTAACATCCGATGTTAAACGGCGGGAGGGAGTATTGAGGGCTGCCGCAAGTTCATCGATTGGCATATACATCTTATCCCCGCACAACAGGGCTATCCTCTTAGCCCTCTTGAGGCGTTTCTTTTGCGAATTACCCACTGCAATAAGTGCCGCAGATGCGGCGCATATCACCCCGGAGGATACAAATGCAAACAGAGCAGAAGCTCCTCCGTTTATAAATCCAATAAATTCAATGATGGTTGTAATTCCGAAAATGCCTGCGCCTACTCCGCCGAAAACCATATTAAGAACCGAGGACACACTCCCGATTTCCCTAAAAGGCGCCTTGATGGTGCGAACGGACGCTTCAGCCCGTTTCTTTTCAAGCACCTGCTGTTTTGATATTCTCTCTTCTTCAGCCTTTTTACGTGCTTCTTCACGCTTGCGGTTTAGATATTCCTGGCGAGCCTTGGTCTGACCTGTATATTCCGCCGTACCGCTAACGGATGAAAGCGGCTTTGCTTTACCTTTTGTCTTAACGTCTCCGGCCTTTAAAACAGTATCCTCAACGCTGTCTAAGACAGATTCAACCGAGCTTGTGATTGCATCATTCAAGCCGCTTAAATCACCCTTTGCAAGTCCATCGATTGTAGCCGTCAGAATTTTCTCTAACGGACCTTTATTATCATCATGTGCCATAAGAATTATCTTACCACAAACTACTTCATTCTTTCAAGAATCCTGCATAGGAAATCCCAGGTTCTTTTAGTGCTTTCAAGATCAAGCCTCTCCCTTGTGGTATGTATCTCATCCATTGAAGGGCCGATACTCACACACTCAAGCCCCTTAAGATTATTTGAAAATATTCCGCATTCAAGCCCCGCATGTATTGTTTCTATAATCGGTTGCCGGCCTCTCATTTCACTATAAACATCAGTCATAAGAAGTGCAAGCTTTGAGGACTTTACATACTCCCACGCAGGATAATCACCCTCATAATCAACAAATCCTCCGGCAAGAGCCAGCGTTGCTTCAAGGCGTTTGCACACTTCTTCCTTTTCGCTTCCGACCGATGACCTTACGCAGTAAGAACACCTCACCTCATTATCATCAGTTGCTAATATCCCCATATTAAGAGACGTCTGCACAAGGGAAGGCAAATAATAGGACATCTTCTGAACTCCTGCAGGGAGCGAGCAGATAACCTTAGCGACTCTGCCTGTGGATTCTTTATCCATAGCCTCATAGCAGCAGACCTCTTCGGATATTTCCGCAGTGACTGATAAATCAGGATCACTTACGGCATATTCTGATTTTATCATGCTGCAAAAGGCTTCCGACAGCGATAAAAGCCGCTGTGCATAAGAAGAGCTTATTATTATGGATGCCGACGTCCGGCGCGGTATCGCATTATCCTTAAGGCCTCCGCAGACAGAACAGAGTCTGTAATCAAGTTCCCCCGATATAAGATGCAAAAAGCGTCCCATCAGCACATTTGTGTTGGCTCTCTGCTTATCTATTTCCTCACCGGAATGACCGCCTGCGGCGCCCAAAATATTTAAGTTTACCATGACGCCGGATATTTTATCCCGCGCAACCGGTATATGGCAGATGGCGACAACGCCGCCTGCACAGCCTGCAATAAACGAATCCTCGCATCCATGATCCAAATTGATCATGCGTCTGCCGCTTAAGGGGCTCATATCCATCGCCGCTGCGCCGAGCATTCCGATTTCTTCATCTACCGTAAAGACACATTCAAGGCTTGGAGCCTTAAGGTTTTCATCTTCAAGGAGTGCTAACATAAAAGATACTGCCGCACCGTCATCGGCGCCAAGCGTTGTACCCTCTGCCGTAAGGAACCCATCCTTTATGATAAGCTTAAGGGGATCACTCTTAAAATCAAACTCAAGCTGCTCTTCCTTTTCGCATACCATATCCATATGTCCCTGCAGTATCACGGGCGCGCTGTTCTCATAGCCCTCTGCGGCATTTTTAAATATGATGACATTCCCCTTCTCATCCTGAATGAATCTAAGTCCTTTTTTTGAGGCAAACTCTGCACAATAATCACTTATTGCCTTTGTATTTCCCGAGCCGTGGGGAATTTTCGATATTTCTTCGAAATAAAATAACGCGCGTTTTGGCTCAATGTTTTCAAATATCATTTACTCACATCTCCTTATCTTAATCTATGCAAAATCAAACAGTGAAAGCTGATTGGATTCCGGAAGATCATTCAATATTTTAAGGCGCACCATTGTCTCGGTAATTGTCTTTGAAACCTTGGTCCTCTCAATAAAATCATCCTGCGATAAGAATTTTCCGTCCTTTGCAGCCTCCACTACGCCTTCAGCCGCCTTATCGCCCATTCCTTCTATCGAGTCAAGTGGCGGCATGATTTTATCACCTATGATCGTACATTTATGTGCCTGCGCCGTGTATACATCAATGGGAACGAATTCAAAGCCTCTTGCATACATTTCTTCGACTATGCGCATATCCCTTAAAAGGTTATCATCCTTAGCCGTCGTCTTAACCGCAGGGTCGTTCATCTTAGCCTTCATTGCGGCAAGATTTTCCTTAAGTATATCCCTGCCAAGGCACATTTTCTCATAATCAAATGCCGAAGCCCTTATAGAGAAGAATGCCGAATAATAGGCAAGCGGGAAATTGATCTTATAATAGGCTATTCTCCATGCCATCATAACATATGCCGCCGCATGGGCCTTAGGGAACATATACTGAATCTTTTCGCAGGACCATATATACCAGTCGGGAACATTATGATTGGCCATTTCCTGTTTCCAGGCCGGCCAGTCCTTACATTTTTTGCCTGCCACCTTACCCTTTCTGACATTCTCCATAATGGAAAAGGACATTGCCGGATCAAGCCCCATGTTTATAAGATATACCATGATATCATCACGGGTACATATAGCCGTGGAAATAGTGGCTTTTCCCTCTTTGATAAGTGTCTCCGCATTGCCCAGCCATACGTCCGTGCCGTGGGAGAGCCCCGCAATCCTGACAAGATCAGAAAAGCGTACCGGCTTTGTATCAATGAGCATCCCCATCGCAAAATCAGTTCCGAATTCGGGTATTCCAAGACTTCCAAGCTGCGTTCCGCCTATATCCTCAGGCGTTATATCAAGTGCACTTGTATTCTGAAACAGACTCATTACCTTAGGATCATCAAGGGGGATAGTCATGGGATCAAGCCCCGTTAAATCCTGAAGCATTCTTATCATTGTCGGATCATCATGGCCTAATATATCAAGCTTTAAAAGGTTATGATCTATTGAATGATAGTCAAAATGTGTCGTTACTATATCGGTTGTCATATCATTGGCCGGATGCTGGATTGGCGTAAAGGAATGGATCTCCTCGCCGTGCGGAAGCACTATGATGCCTCCTGGGTGCTGCCCTGTCGTCCTTCTTACTCCCGTACAGCCTATGGACTGCCTTTCAATCTCGCAGCGGCGCTTAACTATGCCCCGCTCCTCATAATATTTCTTAACATATCCAAAAGCGGTTTTTTCGGCTATGGTGCCTATTGTCCCTGCCCTGAAGGTCTGACCGTCGCCGAAGATAACCTCAGTATACTTATGCGCCTTCGACTGATAATCACCCGAAAAGTTAAGGTCTATGTCAGGCTCCTTATCACCTTTAAAGCCCAAAAAGGTCTCAAAGGGTATATCAAAGCCGTCCTTTTTAAGTTTCTCGCCGCAGTTCGGGCACACCTTATCCGGCATATCACAGCCGCCCATGCCTGCGTATTTTTTTACTTCCGGTGAGTCAAAATCACTATAATGACATTTGCTGCAGTAATAGTGCGGGCTTAAGGGATTAACCTCTGTTATTCCCGCCATTGTCGCAACAAATGAGGAACCGACGGAGCCACGTGATCCCACAAGATATCCGTCCTCCATTGATTTCCAAACAAGCTTCTGTGCTATTATGTACATAACCGCAAAACCGTTCGTTATTATGGAATTAAGTTCCCTCTCAAGCCTCTCGGCAACAGGCGCTGGCAAATCTTCTCCATATACTTCATGAGCTCTCCTATAGCATATTTCCCGCAAAGTCTTATCGGAATCCTCAATAACAGGCGGGCATTTATCGGGGCGCACCGGCTCTATATACTCAATGCTTTCTGCGATTTTACGGGTATTGCTTACAACGACCTCATATGCCGTTTCATAATCAAGATAATCAAATTCCTTAAGCATTTCCTCCGTTGTACGAAGATATAAAGGCGCCTGCATATCAGCATCCTTAAAGCCCTTTCCCGCCATGAGAACGCGTCTGTAGACCTCGTCCTCCGGATTAAGGAAATGCACATCACAGGTTGCTACAACCGGCTTATTGAATTTATGACCCAGTTCTATTATCTTCCTGTTTATCGCAATAAGATCATCATCTGATTTAATGCTCTCATATGCCTCTTCCCTTATCATAAATTGATTGTTGCCGTTTGGCTGAATCTCAAGGTAATCGTAAAACTGCGCTATCCTGGCAATACGCTCCTCACCCTTTTCATTAAGTATCGCCTGGTATAATTCACCCTGTTCGCAGGCAGAGCCCACTATAATTCCTTCCCGGTAGGAAGAAAGCACCGTTTTGGGTATGCGCGGCCTGTTATGATAATATTTAAGATGGGACATGGATACGAGCCTGTAGAGGTTAACCCGCCCCGTCTCATTTTTTGCAAGCAAAATCACATGAAAGCTCGGCAGCTTCTTGATTTTCTCATCAGAGCGCCTGTACATTTCATTGACATCATTTAAGGTATAAATATTCTGCTCCTTAAGTCTCTCGCATAGCTTTATGAAGATATGCGCCGTGCACATGGCATCATCAACGGCCCGATGATGATTTTCAAGAGTGACCTTAAGTGCCTTCGCAACATTATCGAGCTTAAAACGCGATATTTCCGGAATGAGCACACGGGATAAACCAACAGTATCCACATAAGTAAATTCTTTTACAATTCCCCTGTCTGATTCCTTCTGTTTAATGAAGCCGACATCAAATGAGGCATTGTGTGCAACAAAGGGCGCGCCATCGCAAAAAGCCGCAAAGTTTGTAAGCGCTTCCGTGATATAAGGCGCATCAAGCACCATGTTATCGCTTATCCCGGTAAGCTTCTCTATCCTGTGCGGAATGGGTATGGCAGGATTTACAAAGGTCGAAAAAGTATCCACGATTTCTCCCTTTGAAACCTTTACGGCGCCTATCTCGATTATCCTGTCCTTCTCGGCTGAAAATCCGGTTGTTTCAAGATCGAACACAACAAAAGTATCGTCAATGGTAAGCTTGCCCGGATTAACGCAAAGATCCATCTCATCATCAACAAGATAACCCTCAAGTCCGTATATCGGTTTAAAATCAGGATGCTTTTCGCGGATCTTAGGCAGTGCATGAAAAGCGTCCGTAAAGGCCTGGACATTGCCGTGATCGGTAATTGCAAGTGCCTCGTGCCCCCAGGCTGCCGCGGTTGACATAATATCTTCAATGCTGCTTACACCATCCATGTCGCTCATTTTGGTGTGGCAATGGAGTTCAACACGCTTTACCGGCTCTAAATCCTGACGCTTTGTCACAAAGCTCTGAATCTTTTTGATTCCCTTTACAAAAGAAAGCTGGAATTCTTTCTCGTACTTATCAATATCCGTATCACCCTTTATGAGAATGAAAACACCTTTTTTAAGAAATTCAAAAAGCCTCTCCTGCTCATAATCCTTGGGAAATATCTTAACGCCTATCGAATCGGTATAATCGGTTATATCAAAGCTTACCATGATTCTGCCGTTTTTGAATTCTATCTTCTCAAAACGTACAACCTCGCCCCTTAAAGTTACAGTGCCGATCTCGCCGTCAATTGAAGCTATGCTGACAGGTTCATCGTTAAAATCACGCCCATATATTACATCGGGATTATCGGGAAGCTTATTCTTGGGCATACGTGCGGCATTTTGGTTTTGATTTTTATTTTTATTTTGATTCTGAGTATCCTTAGAGGCTCTTTCAGTTTTATTTTCTGCTTTAGGCTCTTTATTTTCCCCTGCTGCCTCTTTTTCATCGCTTCCTGCCGCATCTGATAAAGCCGTTATCCTTCTTATCTCTTCTTCAACATGAAGCTTTGATCTTACAACTGATTCCCTTACTTCTCTTTCCTTGTATTCGCAAATAACATCGCAGGCCATGCGGCATCTTACATTAAGAATATAATCAAAGAGTTCAATAATGTCCTTGGCGTGATCCCTGCATATAAGCCGGTCCTCAAGTACGAGGCAAAGCGTATTATTATCCGGGAATTTAAAATCAGCATGGTTTAAAAATTCCTTCCACAAGGGATTATGGGAATGCGCCTCAAATATAATGCTTGCCTTATATACCTTAAAGAGATTTTCAAGAGTATACTGTTCTGATAAGTTAAAGGTCTCTATGATCCTGACCTCACTGTAAACGCGATATTGTTTCCTTATAAGCTCTTCCATATTGACGATATCACGATGCGGAATAATATAGGAGCTTTCAAGATATACGTGCAATTTATCATGGCGCGAAGAAGAGACCAGACGCGCAACGTCGGTCTCTTCAAATAATTCTCTGTCATCACTGCTAAGCTTAAGTGCCCCAAATACTTCAAAAAACTTATGGGCCATTATTTCATCTCCCAATTATCAAGTTCATATTTAAGTTCCGGTAAAAGCATATCCTCCGGAACCTTTTTGATTATCTCGCCGTGCTTAAATAAAAGGCCTTCACCCTTACCGCCGGCAATTCCAAGATCCGCTTCCCTTGCTTCACCCGGTCCGTTTACGACACAGCCCATAACAGCAACCTTTATCGGAAAGTCATATCCTGCTGTGAGTTCTTCTACCCTGTTAGCAAGCGTTATAAGATCGATATTCGTTCTTCCGCAGGTAGGGCACGAAACAACCTCTATCCCTGCGCTTCTTAGGCCAAGCGTTTTTAATATAAGCTTTGCGGAAATAACCTCTTCTACAGGATCTCCTGTTAAGGAAACACGTATTGTATCGCCTATTCCCTCGTTTAATATAATGCCGAGCCCGACGGAGGATTTAATGTTGCCGCTTCTTAGAGTACCTGATTCCGTGATGCCGACATGCAGCGGATAAGGGCATATGGGAGCAAGTTTTTTATGTGCCGCAGCACACATCAGAACATTTGAAGATTTAATGCTTACAACTATATTGTCATACCCGGCATCCTCTATGATCGATACCTTATCAAGCGCGCTCTCAACAATTCCTTCGGCTGTTACACCTCCGTATTTGCTGAGTAAGTCCTTTTCAAGGGAGCCGCTGTTTACCCCGACACGTATGGGAACATTTCTTTCTTTGGCAGCCTTTACAACCTCACAGACATTATCCCTGCCCCCTATATTGCCCGGATTGATCCTTATCTTATCGGCACCGTTTTCTATTGCGGCTATGGCAAGCTTATAGTCAAAATGTATATCCGCAACCAGCGGGATATGTATCTGTTTTTTGATCTCGGAGAATGCCTTTGCAGCTTCCATTGTGGGAACCGTTGAGCGTATTATCTCACAGCCTGCTGCCTCTAAGGACAGTATCTGTGCCACAGTTGCCTGCACATCCTCAGTCTTTGTATTTGTCATCGACTGTATCAGGATGGGATTGCCTCCGCCTATAACTCTGTTTCCTATTGTGATTACTTTTGTATTATCTCGAAGCATAACTTAAACCCTCATACTTTTTTGCATATACTAAAATCTATCACACCCTATTTGCGCATGTCAATGCGCCCAAAACGGCGATATAGCATTGTTCCTGCTGCCAAAACCCCCAAAATAGCGGGGATTAAAAAATACAGATATTTTTCGCTGTAATTTTTGGTAATATTTACCCCATCTGTCCGGGAAGCTCTTCCATCCGTTATTGTATTAACAACTCCTCTTATGATGGCAGGATTTACAAAAGAAGCCTTGGCAATAACTATCTCCTTGTGCGTGCTGTTACCTGCCTCATCCACTGCCGTTACTTCTATCCTATGTTCTTCAGTATCTGCAGGAATTATGCTCCATTCAGATATGCCCCTTTCGCCGGTATAATCTGCTATCGCAGCATCTTCCGTATTATCTTTTTGCGCCAAAGTTCCCTCTATCTTATCTATCATCTCCCTACCGTCATAGCGTATGCTCTCAAACCAGTCTCCCTCATCAAATAATGACAGATGTATGCTCTCTCCCATAACAGCTGCACCGTTTTTATCAAGTCCCGAAACAATAAGACGCGGCGCAGTAGCATCAATGATAAACTGAGCGCTCTCTCTTGTCTCGTTGCCTGCATCATCAATTGCAATGACATTCAGAATATATTTACCTTCTCCCGTGATGTTCTCTCCACCATTTATATCATCTGCATTAAGAGTTGCGCTCACACTTACACCCGTAAGATCACTTATTATCGATTTAAGGCTTCTGGGCACATTGAGATTTTTAAAGAATTTCCTGTCGATACTGCTAAGCCACCCTATCTTAGGTGCTGTCAGGTCAATTGTAAATTCAGCACTTGCACTGCCCGTATTGCCGCACCCATCTGTTGCCTTTACATTTATAAGGTAGTTGCCTTCCTTTTGGGCCGTTATGGTAAAGTCTGCATTCTCCGACTGCATCATATCCTTAATGTACCCTGCATTTTCATAGCTCCCATCACTTTTTTTAATAAAAAGTGCTGCCTCCACGGATGTTGTATCGTAGAACATTTCCGATGCAGTTATATTTATCGGCAGGCTCTTATTTACCACTATACCGTTATTTAAGCCGGATAAGGCAACAAACGGCGCTGTTGTATCAATATGTACGAAGGCTTCCTTTTCGGTGCAATTGCCGCAGGCGTCCTCTGCATGACAGGTTATGGTATAATCCCCGTCAATATTAAGATATTCAGAAACTGACACATTATAATCTTCAAGAACCTTTTCGCCTTTTATAAATCTCTCTCCCCCGCCCGGATAGTTTCTTACAATGTCGTAGGAAAATACCGCATCCTGCGGGAAATTTTCTTCCACATCAAAAAATGCCGAAAGCAGCCTGTTATAATCCCTCCCGCTCTCAAATCCCGATATCGTTATCTTCGGGGCACTTTTATCTATTCTGAATGCAAGTGCAATATTATCTGATTCATTTCCGGCAAGATCAAAAGCCTTGGCACTTATTTCATAATCCCCCTCCAAGGATAAAATCTCTTCAACGTTAAGATTCTCACTGCTCCCACCGCTTAGGCGGCTTATGCACATCTCCCTGCTCCCCATAATGCTTCGCACTACTGTATATTGCACAAAGGTCGTATCCGGAATTGCATCATTCCCCAATAAATTAAGCACAATATTATTATTGTTCATCGACCCATTCGCTGCCCCGCTTGCGTTAAGCACAGGCTTCGTTGCATCATAATAATAATTCCTTTCAAACTGCGCTGTATTTCCCGCAGCATCACTTATTTCCATATCAATATGCTGCCCGCTTACATCCACTGCTTCCTTATCAAGATTTACCGAAAAAGCATGACCTTTTTTATCATCATAAGGCTCTACCTGCCCGTCTGCTTCCTGTGCAGCATCACCATTCCCTGTATCATCACCATGATACTCATATATAACTTCGTCTCCCCATCTTACTATGACCCGCTTAATAAAGCTTGCTTCATCAGCGCAGTAAAAATCACATCCTCTTACATAATTAACCCAGCTATCCCACGAAATATCGGAATTTTCATTAAGACAGGGAGGCGTCATATCAAAGCAGAACTTAAGTGTGAATCTCTCCGCACAAGGTACACTGATTCCCCAACTGCCTGCCGTTTCTTCTTCGCATTCCTCAGTATCTTTATCTGATCCTTCGGATTGCTTATCTGATTCCTCAGTCTCCTCCGATGCCGTATCACTTTCAGAGGCCGCATCACTCTCAGCTGCCGTATCACTCTCAGAAGCCGTACCACTCTCTGTGTCTTCATTTTCTGCCATCTCATATTTTCTTAAAATGGTAAGCTTATAAATTTCTCCCTCGTTATAGGCTGCAGACCCAAGCGCAATCTCTTTTTCTTCAAGAGGCAAAAAATCAGCACTCTGACTGCATGCGGATTCTATCTTCATGCTGCTTTTGCATGTGATATTTTCAGGGAGATCGGGCTCCGCCGGTATTACCCTTACGTCACGGTTAAGATATAAAATCTCATCATCCCTTATCAATATTCTGCTGCCATCTTCATCGATAATATCAGCCTTTAAGGTCTCATAGTATGCTTCAGATGATATCTCGGAATCTTGCGCAAGTTCACAGGCTCCCGTCCCTGTGCACATAAGTATGGCAAAAATCATACTGATAAGAGGAATACACCATATATGGCATTTTAAGAATATGCCCATATTCCTTCGCTGATTTTTTGCATCCATAATCCGTCCGATTGCCTTTATCATATTCTCCTTATCCTCCTCCTTAATAATTTTGCATTTTGGGAAACTGTCCCCTTTACCACACCGCATTTATTTCCGCTCACCTTAAGCAGCAGTTCAAAGTTCTCAAAAAGGACAATGAAGGCTGCGCCGAACCTTAAAGATAACACTGCATTTTCATTAAACCAGTCGCCGCCGTCAACGATCCATTTACCGTCTTTATAGAAAACATGTGAAAGTCTGCAGAATTCTCCCTCTTCATCTCCTTCCTCCACAAACCCTTTTATCACCACGGCAAAAAAGAACAGATATATCAGAATTGCAGCAATTAAAATAACCGCAAGAAATATAATCGCTGCTCTTAGCACATCCTCATCTAAAACCAAGCTTCTCACCTCTCTTTGTGTATTTTTCAGTCATCTTAAGAACCCATTTGCCGCTATAAGGGCTCTCCTTAAGTTCATACAGTTCCCTAAGTCCGTTATTTACAATGTCAGCGGCTTTCCCCAAATCCCCCAGATAATTCTCATAGCAAAAGGCCGCAAACAAAAGATTTATATATTTGTTCTCGTTATCGGCACTTAAATTTATTTCCGCCGTAAAATCATCAAGGCATTCCTTAAGTGCATCCTCATCATAATCAAAACCCGTCTGAAGGTTGCAGATGCAAAGATAGTATTCCCTCTGTGGATACTCATCCTCATCGAGTCTTAAAAAATAGCGTTTTGCCTCCCTGTAATCATGCCTTACTTCAAAATATTCTCTTGCTATTTCAAAGGAATAATACTGTTCTTCGCGATGACTTAAGCACCCCGAATTAATATAATCGGCAACAAGCCTTAAGCCTTCATCACTATAGCCCTCCTCATTAACATATTCCGGCAGCTTTGCAAGCATTTCATCAAGTGAATCTTTTTTCTGTAATAAGGGAATAAAAAATACGGCAGATAAGAAAAATATGATAAGTAAAATAATTGTTAATATGTGAGTTTTTCCCGTATGTTTAAAATTTATAAAATCAAGGAACCTGCGGGAGGCGGCAATTGATTTAAAACGTTTAGCAGGATTCTTTTGCGTGCATCTTGCAATGAAATATTTTTCAAAATGTGTTAAGTCTTTTTTTGCTTCTTTTACTTTATTTGCATTTTTAAAAGAATCGCCCCGTTTAAAGCCATTTGCGCCCTTTAAGGTATTTAACCTTTTTAGATTATCCGGCGGCAGGCCTGTTCTCATGACAAAATAGGTGACTCCAAATGCATATATATCTGCACGCTCGTCTATCTGTGATAAATCTGCGCCATTATACTGCTCCGGCGGTGCATAACCGGGAGTTCCGAAATTTAACGTCATACCGGATTTAAAGGCGGATATGCCGAAATCGATAAGATATGCGCTGCCATCCGGCTTAAGAATAACATTATTCGGCTTAAGATCCAGATACAGCACGGGTGTATCCAGGTTGTGAAGATAAAAAAGCGCATCCGCAATCCTTGCGGCAACTTTGTATGCATGTTTTTTAGAAAAGGTTCCTTCCGCTATTATCTTATCAAGCCCCAGCCCGTCAATATAATCAGACACTATATAGCAGCAATTCTTATCGGTCCAGGCATCGACAATTTTAGGGAATGCAGGGTGCGAAATTGCCTTTAGCAATTCTATTTCCCGGCCGGCAATCAAAGACGCATGCTCATCTTTAAAAGGAATTTCCTTAACAGCCCATTGCTTATCAAGGTGAAGATCCTCGGATAAATAAACTCTTCCGCTTCCTCCGCTCCCCAAAGTCATAATAAGTCTGTATCTGTCGCGTAATATATCTCCTTCTTTATGCATATATTCTCCGACTTTTATTATCTGTCACGCATACCATTTTTAGATCTGTAAAATATCTCTCCCGGCGTATTTAACTCCGAATCTTATTCTCAGAGGCGATAACGCAATAATAAATAAATGCCGGCATTTGCGTCAACACGCAAAAAAAATTTCTATGCAAATTCAATACCTCCTGTTATTTATATTCGAAATAATCTGTTTTTTTCGTTAAAATCACACAAAAAAAGAGACTCCCAAGTTTCCTTAAAAAGTCTCTTTTGTGCAATATTACAAAGTTAAAAAAGCAACGTTTTCTTAAAGAACCTCTCCCGGCTACATTCCCACAAGCTTACCCACATCACTGAAAATAATATATACTGTAAGCAATATTAAAAGCGCGGAACCGAGAAAATTGACAAACCCTTCAACCTTGGCATTGGGCTTGTTACCGGTTATAAGCTCATAAAACGCAAATATAAGCCTTCCGCCGTCAAGCGCAGGAAAAGGTATCAGATTCATGACACCTAAGTTAGCACTTAAAAGCACCGCGATATTGAGCATCGATATGACTACTGCGAGCGCGCTTATGCTTGCCGCCGCATCATATTCCTCAGAAACTATGGACGCAATCCCCACAGGCCCCGACACATCGCTCATGGAAGCCTTTCCGCTAAGAAGCATTCCAACGCTTTGATACGTCACCTTTATTGTATATCTGACATATTTATAACTGTCCGAGAGAATGTTAAGAAACGTTCTTTCACCGTAAGACTCCTCGCCCCCAAAGACAACTCCTATCATATAGGTGCCCGTCTCTTCATTCATTTCGGGCACAAGTTCCGTCTTCATTCTCTGCCCGTCGCGCTCATATTCAAGTTCTAAGGGCTTGCCTATCCCAAGCTGGATTGCGACTGAAACCTCCGGATACAGATACACTCTCGATCCATTGATTTTCACAATCGTATCCCCGGCCTTAAGGCCCGCAGTCATTGCCGGCGAAGCATCAACAACATCACTGATTCTGGCTGAAGGAATCACCGAGTAGGTCATAACGATAATTCCCAGTATAAAGGCAAGCAGGAAATTGAAGACAGGGCCCGCTGCTAATGTTGCAATCTTAGCACCCGCCGGTGCATCGTTAAGAAGAACATGCGAAGATTTCTTAACCTCACCGGTTTCTGCATCCTCATCAGTTGCCTTTAGCGCATCCGCATTTTCGGTTTTTGAGACCTCTGACGCATCCTTTTTATTATCTGCATCCTCTATCTCCTGCGGATCGTCGAAAACACAGGCACCGCCCAGCGGAATAAGCCTTAAGCAGTATTTGGTTCCGCCCTTGGTAAAGCTCAGCAATTTAGGGCCAAAGCCCACCCAGAATTCCTTTACCTCAATATGGTTGGCCTTAGCCAGCAGCATATGTCCGAGTTCATGTGCCACGACAATAACACAGAACATCAAAATCCCTATAATAATCTTCATAATAAATCCGCCTTACGAACTTCCTTTTCACATTCCAATATTTCATCAACGGATGGATTTAAGATAAGCTTATGAGCATCCATCGCCTTTTCGATAATCTCCGGTATAGCCGTAAATGATATCTTCCTGTCAAGGAAAAGCGCCACCGCTCTTTCATTAGCCGCATTAAAGACCGTAGGGAGGCTTCCGCCTTCTCCTGCCGCCCTCATTGCAAGGGCAAATCCCTTAAAAGCCTCTTCATCAACCTTTTCAAAGGTCATGCTGCGAAGTGCGAAAAAATCAACACGGCCGGTATCAAGAGGACGCCTTTGGGGATAAAAAAGAGCATATTGAATAGGCAGTTTCATGTCAGGCACGCCAAGCTGGGCTATGATTGCGCCGTCAATATATTCAACCATCGAATGAATTACAGACTGCGGGTGTATTACCACCTGAATCTTATCAAGACCTGTCCCGAACAGCCACTTTGCCTCCATTACTTCAAGGCCTTTATTTACTAAGGATGCTGAGTCTACCGTGATTTTGCGCCCCATGGACCAGTTAGGATGCTTAAGCGCATCATCAAGAGTGACATTGCAAAGAGCTTCCTTTGACATTCCTCTAAAGGGACCGCCCGAGGCCGTAAGGAGTATCTTGCTGATTTTCTCAGGATCCTCTCCGTTAAGAGACTGGAAAATAGCACTGTGTTCCGAGTCAACAGGAAGAATCTTAATTCCCTTTTCCTTAGCAAGCGGCATTATAATATGCCCTGCGCATACAAGCGTCTCCTTATTGGCAAGGGCTATGTCTTTTCCTGCATTTATTGCCGCAATTGTTGGACGTATTCCTATCATTCCGACCATAGCCGTAAGTACAATGTCATTTTTATCGTAGACCGCTGCCTCCAGCAGACCTTCCATACCCGATAATACCCTGACATTTGTATCCGAGAGTTTTACCTTAAGCTCCTTTGCGGCATTTTCATCATAAAGCACCGCAATATCGGGAGCAAATTCCCTTGCCTGCTTTTCAATAAGCGAGACATTTGTTGCGGCCGCAAGCACCGTTATATTTATGTCCTTATTAGCACGGGCGATTTCAAGCGTCTGCGTACCTATAGAACCTGTAGACCCCAAAAGGCAAAGATTTTTCATGAAATTCTCCATTTCGCATAATATTTTCCGATATTTTTTCCGGCAAATTCGTGCGCATCCTGCCGGATAAGTGAAGCAACAAATTTTTGATTTGTGTAGCTGAACTTATGCATAGCAGGCTTTAACTCAGTCGGAGATTGGACCCCGACTGAGTTAAAATCATCAGCCCTAAAAATCATCATCCTTAATGTAAAAACATCTTATCAATAATCAATATCCCGGCGTAAGCAATCGGGGCAATGAATATTATTGCATCTATCCTGTCAAGAGCGCCGCCATGTCCGGGAATCAAATTACTGTAATCCTTAATTCCCTGTTCCCTTTTTATTGCCGAAGCCGCAAGATCACCGATCTGGGAAAGCGGCGCGCATATAAGCGCAAGCAGCATACAGGCCGCAGCAAAGCCCTCCCTTGCGGCAATATGCCGTGCCATAAAGCAGGCATACAGCCCCGTAAGCACAACCGCAGCCACTATTCCGGCCACAGACCCTTCTATTGATTTTTTCGGCGATACCTTGGGCATCAGTTTATGCTTTCCGAATTTGGATCCAATAAGATATGCAAAGGTATCGCTTGCAACGGGAATTATAAGCACCAGCCAGGTCAGGTACGCTCCTGCTTCAAATTTATCTCTTATGGCACCAATAAAGGTCGGAAAAATTCCCGCATACACAAAGGCGAAGATCATAATAGCAATACTTTGTGAAGAATATTTGTCATGTTTAAAAACAAGCACGCCAAGAAGAATATTAAGATACAGCACCGTTCCCATTATGGCGCAGAGCGCAAAATCAAAATAATGCATTAACACACACATTACCGCAATTATTATCATCCCGGCAAGTACAGGTGCATTTACTTTTTTATCCTCAGGAAATATCTTAAGTGCCCTGTTAAGTTCCCAATTGGCAGCTATTGCAACTATCGCAACAAACCCCCATGCAAAAAGAGATCCGCTAAAAAGCACTGCTGCAAGAATACCGATAAGTACTATGGCGCTTATTAATCTTTTTACAAACATAATAACCCCTTCTTAAATCTGTTCATCGGTTTTACCGAATCTCCTTGTGCGGCCATTATAGGCTTCAACAGCCTTTATAAGTTCCTCTTTGGTAAAATCAGGCCAGTGCACATCAGTAAAATAAAACTCGGAATATGCAAGCTGCCACAATAAAAAGTTGGAAAGTCTCTGTTCACCACTCGTTCTTATAAGAAGATCCGGCATAGGCAGACCTTTCGTATCAAGATAGGACTCAAATTCCTCTTTTGTAATTATTCCGCTGCGTCTTCCCTCTATTGTGTCTTTATTAATCCTGTTCATGGCCCGCAGCATCTCATCCTGACTGCCATAATTAAGGGCTACCTGAAAATGAAGTCCGTCATTATTCTTCGTAGCCTCTTCAAGTTTATTTATCGTGATGACAACATCCTCAGGAATCCCGCTCTTATCTCCGATGATCCTGACGCACATCCTGTTCTTTTCGGCCGTTTTAAGGCATGTCTTCATATAATTGCGAAGAAGTTTCATAAGAGCATCGACTTCATCCTTGGGCCTTGACCAGTTTTCCGTGGAAAATGCGTAAACCGTCAGATAATTGATCCCCATTTTATATGCCGCCTCGCATATGATCTCCACATTCTTAGAACCCTGTACATGCCCATAATTACGGGGCATGCCCTTTGATTTTGCCCATCGCCCGTTTCCGTCAAGAATAATAGCTACATGGTTAGGAACGTTCATACATCCTCCTTTCGCCGCCTCTGCTTACAATCGAGTAGGAAGGATCTATTCCGCACCTACTCGC
>R03__coassemble_152_pt1 | contig 44631 bp, 30 predicted proteins | sample R03__metabat2_low_PE_060 | metagenome-assembled genome bin R03
CTGATGGCGTCAAAATCAAAAATTTTTATTGTATGGAGGTAATTATGGATTACAGAAAAACAGATGATTATGAAGAATTTGCGCAGATTTTACTTGAAATAGTCAATGAGGAACTTAACAGGGGCGTAAAAGTAAGCTTAAACAGTGTTACAAAAAACAACGGGGTGATCCTTACGGGCATGACTTTTAGCCAGGACGGAATTAATGCGTCACCTACGATATATTTGGAACAGTATTATGATGAATATCTTAGAGGAAAGAGTATTGATTCAATCGCCGCGGATCTAATCAGCGCATATTCGCATAATAAGCTTGATGAGAGCATTGATGTGGATTTTTTCTCTGACTATAAGAGAGTTAAAGAAAAATTATTTTGTAAAGTAATAAACAGGAAGCTTAATGAGGAAATGCTTAAGGACCTTCCTTATGAGGAATTTATGGATCTTGCAATAGTCCCTTACTGCCGACTTGAAAAATTCGGCTGCGGGCAGGCTTCGATTCTTGTTAAAAATGCGCATCTTAAAATGTGGAATATAAGTGCTGAGAAAATTCTTGAAGATGCAAAGGAGAACACCTATAACAATATGGATTTTTCCCTTACGGAGATATCGAAGCTTATTCTTGACATGGCAGATTTAGAAGAAGGGTGTGAGATGTTTGATAATATGAATTTCCCTATGTATGTGGTCTGCAATAAGGAGCGTAATAACGGTGCTGTGGCAATGATTTTCCCGGCCCTGCTTGAGAGATTTGCAAAATCACTTAAAGATGATTACTGTATTATCCCGTCATCTGTCCACGAGCTTATTATTATACCGCTTGAGGCGGCAGGAGAATGCGACGGCTATGGCGAGATGATAAGGTCGGTAAATGAGAATGAGCTTTCAAGGGAAGAAATACTGTCGGATCATGCCTACTGCTATAAGATTTCCGAAGGACTTTTAAGTATTCCCTGAAATGCTATTGCTGCAGTATCGCGGCAATGTTCAAATAGTCTGTAAAGATTGTTTGAAATTTTACATGCATTATGCTATATTATGATGTATGTGTGCATTCGTAGCTCAGCTGGATAGAGCAGCGGTTTCCGGTGCCGCGTGTCGGGGGTTCGAATCCTCTCGGGTGCATTTAACTCAAGTCGGAGAAATTTCCCACCTCAAAGTCACAAAGACGTAGGTGGGGAGTTACAACAAACAAAACTTAGTCGGAGTCCAATCTCCGACTTAAGTTAAAGCCTCCGGCAGGATGCGCACGAATTTGCAGATGAATATGTTGCTAACGCAACGCAAATTCGGCGCCAAATACGCCAGGAGGCGTATTTGAACTCAAGTCGGAGAAATTCCTCATCCCAAAGTCACAAAGACGTAGGTGGGGGTCGCAACAAACCAAACTTAGTCGGTGTCCAATCTCCGACTTAAGTTAAAGCCTCCGGCAGGAAGGATATATAGCATGGCCAGAAGAAGCTTTAAAGAGATTTTAGCCAAGAACTACAGATATTTTATTGTGGGCGGTTTATTTATCGTTCTTGTGGTTCTTCTTGTGGTATTTCTTATTAAAAACAAAGGCAAAGCAGATGAAGATGATGAAACTGCTTCAACTATTCCCGAACTTGAGACTACGGTAGAGGTGCCTAAGGATAAATACGAGGAGAATGCATATCCGGCAGTAAATGCGCTGGTAGAGGCATATCTTGGGGCAATGTCGACGGGTGATATTGAGACAATGAGTTCTGTTTCAAGCGATATGTCTGATGATATGAAGGCCTTTTACGAGGCGCAGGCTCAGTATATGGGCAATTATTCCAATATTAATGTTTATACTAAAAAGGGTCCGCAGGAGAATTCCTATTTTCTTCTTGCAACATATGATCTCTTGGTGAATGATCAGCCAACAGCACTTCCTGCATTGCTGTCGCTGTATGTATGCACTAATGAAACAGGTGCTTTGTACATTAACAGCGGCAACTTAACAAGCGATGAAGAAGCTTATATTCTGGAACTTGTGGCCCAGAAGGATTTTGCCGATCTGATAGAACAGGTCGAGGTTGATTACAATGCCGCATTAGAAGGCGATGAGTCGCTTTCAGCCGCAGTAACATCCTTAAAGGAAGAAATCAACCAGAGTGCGCAGCAGCTTCTTGCAGCCAGACAACAGGAAGAACTTGAGGCGGCAGCACAGGCAGAGGCGGCAGCACAGGCAGAAGCCCTTGCCGCATCGGCCACACAGGTCAGATGTACAGGAGATAATGTTAATATAAGAGCTTCGGCAAGCACCGAGGCGGATGCCCTCGGCAAGACAAAGGTCGGGGATGTGTATACGCGCTATGAGGCCATGGAGAATGGCTGGAGTAAGATTGATTACAACGGAACAGAAGCGTATATAAAAACAGAATTTCTGGAAGAAATCCAGCCGGCAGGCGATTCCCAAGGGGATACTCAGGAGGTCCAGGCAGGCGGTACCATTACAGTTACTGAGAATGTAAATGTTCGTAAGTCACCGAGTGAGACCGGTGATAAGATTGCAACGGCACACCGGGGTGAGCAGTTCGAACTTGTTGAGAAGGCCGATGGCTGGTGCAAGATTAATTACAAGGGACAGGAAGCCTATGTTAAGGCTGATTATGTTGAATAAATTTTATTTTGATTAGGACATGGTCCCGTAAACTTATGTTTATGGGACTTTTTGTATCGGTATTTGAATAAGTTCGGACAGGATGGTAATTATGGAAGGTGACGGAATTAGGATCAATAAATATTTAGCTGAGGCCGGAATATGTTCAAGAAGGGAAGCGGACAGACTTATAGAAGCCGGTAAAGTTACGGTTAATAAGGTGACAGCGGTAAACGGCATAAAGGTCAGCGACAAGGATGTAATAACCGTTAACGGGAAAAGGGTTAAGGGCCGGGACGATAAGGTTTATCTGGCTTTTTATAAGCCCAAGGGAATTGTATGTACGGCTAATACGGAAGAAGAAAACAATCTTAAGGATTTTATAGACTATCCTGTAAGAGTCACATATTGCGGAAGACTTGATAAGGACTCCGAGGGACTGCTGCTGCTATCTAATGACGGTGATTTTATGCAGAAGCTTATGAAAGGGGCGAATGGTCACGAAAGAGAATACCTTGTGCGTGTTGAAAAGCCTCTTACGGAGGAATTTATCACGGCTTTAACTAAAGGGATTTATCTTGACGACTTAAAGGTTACCACACGTCCCTGCATAGTCAGGAAAATTTCCGATGTGACTTTTACCATAGTACTTACTCAGGGACTTAATCGTCAGATAAGACGTATGTGCAGGGCCTATGATTATCATGTGAGATTTTTAAAGCGTGTCCGTATTGAGAATATACAGCTCGGTGACTTAGATGAGGGCGGCTACAGAGAACTTACGGACAGCGAAATAAGAGAACTTAAGGCGCGGATAAGATAATAATTGCCGATTAAAGTGCGAGCCTGGTGATTGATTTTACGCCGGAAGGCGTATTTGAAGCATGAAAATTTAAATGGGGGTTGTATGACAAAATTAGAAAGAATGGCAGAACTTATAGTACTGCTTAATAAGGCTTCAAAAGCATATTATCAGGATGATGAGGAGATCATGAGCAATTATGAGTATGATAAACTCTATGATGAGCTTATGCTTCTTGAGGAGGAGACGGGAACGATTCTTGCCGGCAGTCCGACAGCTTCCGTAGGTTATGAATCTGTTGATGAGCTTCCAAAGGAACGTCACGAAGCCCCGATGCTGTCGCTTGATAAGACCAAGGACAGAGGTGAACTTAAGGAATGGCTTAAGGATAAGGATGCACTTTTATCATGGAAGCTTGACGGACTTACAGTCGTGCTTACCTATGAAGACGGTAAGCTTAGTAAAGCAGTCACAAGGGGAAATGGTGAAATAGGCGAAGTAATAACCGCAAATGCAAGAACCTTTGTAAATATACCGCATGGGATAGCTTACCGCGGCACATTGATTTTACGCGGAGAGGCTGTAATCGGTTATTCTGATTTTGAGGCGATTAATAATGAAATAATAAATCCTGATGAGAAATATAAGAATCCCAGGAACTTATGCTCAGGCTCCGTGCGTCAGCTTGACAGCGCGATCACCGCAAAGCGCCATGTGAGATTCTTCGCATTTTCTTTGGTGTCGGGCGGTGAGGCGGAAGATAATGTAAGCAGAAGCGCTCAGATGAACTTTTTAAAGAACCTGGGATTTGAAACCGTAGAATATAAAAAAGTCAATTCCGGCAATATACTGGCTGCTATTGATGATTTTGCCGGACGGATAGCAGATTATGATATTCCCTCAGACGGCCTGGTATTATCCTATGATGACCTTGAATATTCAAGGAGTTTGGGCCGCACCGCAAAATTCCCCAAGGATTCTATTGCCTTTAAATGGGCAGATGAAATAAGAGAAACAAAGCTTCTTGAGATAGAATGGAGCCCATCGCGAACAGGCCTTATTAATCCGGTCGCAATATTTGAGAGCGTGGAGCTTGAGGGGACTACGGTATCGCGTGCAAGTGTCCATAATATAAGCGTAATGGAAGAACTTAAGCTTGGGATAGGTGATGTGATAACCGTATATAAGGCCAACATGATCATTCCGCAGATTGCCGATAACCTTACGGGGAGCGGGAAAATCATGATACCTGATGCGTGCCCGTGCTGCGGCGGACCGACTCAGATTAAAGTACTTAAGGAAGCTAAAAGCCTGTATTGCATGAACCCTAAGTGCCCGGCTAAGCAGATTAAGAGCTTTGCTCATTTTGTCAGCAGGGATGCAATGAATGTTGACGGATTAAGCGAGGCTACGCTTGAGAAATTTGTGGATAAGGGCTATATAAAAACCTACAGTGATATTTATAACCTTAAGGAATACAAAAGCGAAATAATCGCCTTGGAAGGCTTTGGAGAAAAATCTTATAATAATCTTATTGAAAGTGTGGAAAAATCAAGGGAAGTGACGCTTGCCGGCTTTATATATGCCCTTGGAATACCTAATGTCGGGCTTGCAAATGCGAAGCTGATATGCCGTTTTTTCGATAATGACATAGAAAAGATAATTACGGCAAAAGCCGAAACGCTCTGCACAATCGAAATGATAGGTGAGGTAATCGCAAGGGCGGTCGAAGATTATTTTGCAAACAGTGATAATCTCTTACAGGTACGAAATCTGCTTAAAGAAGTACATTTTGTGGTTGAAGAGGCAATAGACGGTTTAAGCGAGCTTGCGGGTAAGAGCGTGGTCGTGACAGGTTCGCTTAATATGTACAGCAGCCGTAAGGAGCTGCAGAAAGAAATAGAGCTTAAGGGCGGCAAAGTTGCGGGAAGCGTATCAAAAAATACTTTTGTACTGGTAAATAATGATATTAATTCATCATCTTCTAAGAACAGGACAGCCAAGGAATTGGGTGTACCGATCATTACAGAGGAAGAATTTGTGAGAAAATATTTACAGGATTCATAATTTAAGAAACGGAGATAAACAGATTATGCCTATTAAGATTCAGGATTCACTGCCGGCACAGGCAATACTCGAAAATGAGAATATATTCGTCATGACTGAGCATAGAGCCATGCATCAGGATATAAGACCGCTTAATGTTCTTATTCTTAATCTGATGCCGACAAAAGAGGTGACTGAGACTCAGCTGTTAAGGAAACTGTCCAATTCGCCCCTGCAGGTTAATATTGAACTTTTGCAGACGGCAAGCTATGTTCCGACTCATGTGGACGCAAACCACCTTGAATCTTTCTATATAACCTTTGATGCCGTCAAGAACAAAAAATACGACGGTATGATCATCACGGGAGCACCGCTTGAACGTGTGGAATATGAGAATGTGGCATACTGGCAGGAACTTTGCGATATTATGAAGTGGTCGGAGAGTCATGTTCACTGCACTTATTTTTTGTGCTGGGGTGCTTATGCGGCATTTTATTATTTCTACGGGATAAAGCATCACTTTTATGATGTGAAGCTTTCCGGAATATATAAGCACAAGGTATTAAAGCCCACGTCACCTTTATTCCGCGGCTTTGATGATGAGTTTTATGCGCCTCAGTCAAGAGAGATATATGTTACACGTGAGCAGATCGATAAGATTTGTGAACTTGAAATAATGGCGGAATCCGATGAGGCAGGCGTTACGATTGTTAAAAGCCGGGATTCCCGCAAGTTTTTTGTGACCTGCCATGCCGAATACGATGCCGATACACTTTCAAAAGAATATTACAGAGACTTAAATAAGGGCCTTGATCCAAAGATTCCCGAGAATTATTTTCCTGATGATGACCCGTCAAAGAAGCCCGTGGTAAACTGGCGCTCAACCGGACAGCTTTTATACACTAACTGGCTTAATTATTACGTATATCAGTCTACTCCGTATGACGTTGAAGCCATCGGCGAATGATTTTGCCAAAATCACAAAAGTTACAAATGAAAATTAGAGGAATGCGTTAGGAAATATATGACACGACAGTATGCAATTAACGTAAAGGATTTTACTTATGAAGAGCTGCTGCGCTTTGGCAAATTTATAAGTGAAGAGAGACTTAAGCGGGCAGACAGATACCGGTTTGATAAGGATAAAATCAGGTGCCTTACTGCTGAACTCATATTAAGATATGCTCTTATAACAGAATATGGGATAAACAATGACAGCATACAGTTTATAAAAAGTGATAAGGGGAAACCATATTTAAAAAGTGAGCATATAAATGTCGAATTTAACCTCTCTCATTCCGGCGATTATGTTGTATGTGCCATTTCCGATTCGCCCGTAGGCATTGATGTGGAGCAGATAAGGGATAAAGATATAAATATTGCCAAAAGAGTGCTTACGAAGGATGAATATGAGGAGTGGAGCGCACTTGATGACGGTATAAAAACAGACGAATTCTACAGGCTCTGGACAGTAAAGGAGAGCTATTCGAAATATTTAGGTCTGGGCCTTATGCTTGATTTTAGCTTAGAAGGCTGCTCGCAAATAAAAAGGGGCATAAGCAGCGATTATAATCTGAACTTTATTGAATGCATCATCGGCAGTGGGAGCGGATATGTGTATTCGCAGAAATTGGATGACAGCCATTATCTGTCTGTATGCATTGCGCCTTGTAAGAAGGATGAACTTATTAAAGAAGTGCAATACATAGGGCTTGAGGATATAAAAAGGGAAATAATTTTAAACGGATTGCCCGCATAATTCATTATATGTTACAATGTGATGTAGTATTGTCGGCAGGAATATTTATGGACCGTACTTTTGTTAATTTGTCTGCGATTTTTGTGATGTAATTGGAGATAATCGATGGATAAGAAGCATAATGGATTAAATAATATATTGCAGGATGGTAAGGATAATATAATATCACGAGGTGAGAGCCTTGGCACAATTTCACTGGATCCTGATATTCTTTATAAAGCGAACATAGGATTATGGGCGTTTGAACTTGATGAGGGTAAGGCTCCGAGGATGTATGTGGATGATGCGATGCTTAATTTGATCGGACTTGATCATCAGATATCACCGGAAGAAACCTATCATGCATGGTATGATCATATTGATAAGGATTCATACGGACTTGTTGCGGCTTCAGTGGAGAAGATGACTGCAGGCGAGAGGGCAGAGGTTCAGTATCCATGGCATCATCCGGATGGGCGCACTATGATAGTACGCTGCGGAGGTGTCCGCAATTATCAATATAAAAGAGGTGTACGTATAGAAGGAACTCATCAGGATGTTACAAGGATGATTCATTTTGATGAGGAAGAACACCAAAAATCAATGATGCTGCAGGCTGAACTTGTAAAATCAAAATTCAGGGCAGATTCACTTGCATATATTGCGGACAATGATGTTACTCTTGATGAAGCGATTGATCATTTTGGGCAGAGGATTCTTGAAGTATCAGGCTGCGATCAGGTTATTTTCAGGGAGACAAATGGCAGCCGCAGGGTTATAAATGCCAAGGGAATCAGTGATATTTCGCAGCATATATGTGCGGAGTGCCCCTTTGCACAATTTACAGGCGATGTGTACGAAGAAGAGGGCGCTGTGCTCATGAATGACTGCGCAAAGGGATATAAGGGCGTAATGGCACATCCTAATTGCCCGGCTAAGTCTTCGTTTATGCAGAGGGTATATTTATCAGGACAGCTTGTCGGCCTATTGACGGTTCACTACTTAAATGACTATCATACCTTCAGTGAGAATGGGATAGACATAATGAAAACGGTTGCAGTCTATTTAGGGCTGCTTATTGGGCGTGTTAACGAGAAAAATGCCGAGAGAGCGAGAATCGAGGCGGAGTCGGCCAATAAAGCCAAGACTGACTTTCTGTTTAATATGTCACATGATATAAGGACTCCCATGAATGCCATAATTGGCTTCAATAATATGGCGATCAGGAATATCGATGATAAGGAAAAGGTGATTGACTGCCTTGAAAAGAGCGGGAAGGCAAGCGGATTGCTATTGTCGCTTATAAACAGTATTCTTGATATGAGCCGCATTGAATCGGGTAAGGCTGTTGTAGAAGAACAGGATGCCGATATCTGCGAGATTTTCGGTGATGTTGATGCAACCATGCAGGAACTTGCAAAAGCGAACGATATAGAACTGACCTTTGCCGTTGGTGATGTTGCTGACAGATATGTCTATGCGGATTGTGACCGTATGAATCGTATATTTACGAATATAATTACGAATGCAATCAAATACACACCTGCAGGAGGGCATGTTAAGGCGGAAGTTTCTCAGATTGAGCCGTATAAGGAGCAAGAAGGCTGCTATAAGTATGTCTTTTCGGATGATGGCATTGGAATGAGTGAACAGTTTATGGATAAGGTGTTTGATCAGTTTACCCGTGAAGAGGATGATGTGGTAAGTTCAACGCAGGGAACAGGTCTTGGCTTATCAGTTGTTAAATCCTTCGTGGAACTGTTACAGGGAACAATTAAATGCGAGAGTACTAAGGGAGTGGGAACTACCTTTACTGTTATCCTGCCGCACAAGATTAGAAAGGATGGTGGAAAATCATCCGGTAATGCTTCCAGGGGTGCGACTGATGCAGGACATAACATGCTTAAAGGAAAACGTCTGCTTCTGTGTGAAGACAATGAGCTTAATCGTGAGATTTGTGTTGATGTTTTAAGCGAGCAGGAAGCTTATGTGGAAGAAGCTGTTAATGGGCAGGTAGCGGTTGATATGCTGCGCCAAAAGGGCCCTTCCTATTATGACTGTATCCTTATGGATATACAGATGCCTGTAATGGGCGGATATGCTGCCACAAAGGCAATAAGGGCTATGTATCCAAATGACAGACTGCCGATCATTGCGCTTTCTGCAAATGCATTTGCAGAAGACAGGGCGGCATCCAAAGCAGCAGGTATGGATGCGCATGTGGCTAAGCCGATAAATATGAAAGAACTATTTGAGGTATTGTCTGAATTCTTATAAGCTGTGCTTTAGTTCATCCGGAGTATTGTTTTATGGTTTCAATCGTTGCAAACAGTGTGATTTTTCTTTGTACAATTGCATCTATTTCGCAGATAATAACATTCTGCAGCACATATAAGCAGACGGACATTAAGCTTGCGCGATTTGTGCTTTTGGGCTTGTCATTGGCATTGGGGTGCTGCTGCAATGTGGCTATGTTTATTACTTACGGAACTAAGGCCTGCTACATTTTTTATGCCGTTGATCGTTTTGCAAGGACACTTTTTATGGCTGAACTTGTTCTTGTGTCTGAAGATATAATAAACATTTCAGGGAAGTATGTATCAATATTTGTCTCTGCAATATGTTATGCATCGGCGATGCTTTACTTTGTCGATACGCTTATTTCCGGCGGCGTGCTCGAAAAATCGCAATGCGGAGTATATTTTGAGCCGCAGACGGCACTTCATCAGATGCTGTATTTCGCATTTTATATGATTTATATTGTTGCAATGCTTGTATTTGTTGTTTCAAGAGCCTCCTATGTCAATAAAAGGAAGGATCGTTTTGAACTTATACTTATGTTTGTCAGCTTTGGAATCAGCAGCTTCGGATTTTTGGCAGAACTTCTCGTGACGATTTATTCGCTTTCTTATTTCCCGATATGTGTCATATGCAATCTGGCTGCACTTTACTTTATGCAGAGGCTTATCCAGTATCATAGGAGCATACTGCTGCTTGAGGAAGATTATGATAAAGAACTTTCACCGAACAGGACGGATGCGGTTTTTATTCTTGATGATGCCCTAAAGGTTGTGTTTATTAATAAAAGAGCACAGATTCTGTCGAGTATTTTTCATGATGAATATATTGGCAGGAGATTTACGGATATTTTTGATTTTACCGATGACAAGATTAAGGAGTTAAAATCAACAGAGGATCATGCACCCTTTGGAATGTCTGCTGATTATATTGCCCAGGAGAGACCTGTTAATATGGTGGTAAGGCATGCCTATGATCGTTTTGGTGAGATACTTTCGACCTGCATTGTTGTATATAATATGGAGGATCGCGAGCAGTATACGGATACTGCGGGAATATCGCAGACACTTACAGAGGATGATAAAAAAGAAATTTTTGAAACGGCTGCGATCACTAAAGGTGCAAGAATCCTTGTTGCGGATGAGGATCTTATTTTCCAGCGTGATTTTCTGAATGTTTTAAAGCCCTATGAGGTGCTTGTTACAAGAGCATTAAATTGCCGGGATGCGCTGCAGTCGGCAGAGCAGGAAGAATTTGATCTTATATTTGTTTCCGAGAATATGATCAATATATCCGCCATGGAATTGTCAGCACGAATACGTTCGATGCCGGGTGAATATTATTCAAAGGTGCCTATTATCTTTATTACCTCAAATGATATCAATGATGTATTTGCGGAATTTTTGGGTGCGGGATTTACGGATTATCTCTATAAGCCAATCGAGATAAAACAGGTCAATTCTGTACTGACAAGATGGGCATGGCAGCGCCTTAGCAGGGATGCGGTTTCAAACTTTGATATTACGGCAGAGAGAATGGCACAGATGCATATGCTTCTTGAGGATGCCGATAATTTTCTTAAATCGGGCAGTTTAGACAAGCTTTCCTATTGCATAAGAGGTATAAAGAGAGGCGGCATTAATTTAGGATTGTCCGCAGTTCCCGATATGGCCCGTGAGATAGAAGAGGCATGTCTTTTTGAAGAGAAGGACCATATTGGGGAAATGCTTACAAAATTGTCACTGTGCATTAATGAAGATTCTTAAATGCAGTAGACATCATGAGTTTAATCCTATTAAGCTGATTGACTTCTGATGCTCCCGGATCATAATCTATTGCAACAATATTGGCACCGGGGTATTTGCGCCTTATTGCCTTTATAACACCCTTTCCGACGACGTGGTTAGGCAGACATCCAAACGGCTGTGTGCATACGATATTCATTACCCCCTGCTGGATAAGTTCCATCATTTCACCGGTTAAGAACCACCCTTCACCTGTCTGATTTCCAATATCAACAATTGTTTTGGCATATTCCGCCAGAGTTTTTATGTGCACCGGGGGAACAAAGTGCTTGCTTGCACGAAATTCCTTTACTGCTGTTTTGCGGACAAGCTCAACTGCGGCTATGCCGGCAGAGGCGATAAGCGCAGTCGACTGCTTCGTGCCTAAGTGTTCTGCCTTGTAACGCTGGTTGTAGAAGCAATACTGCATAAAATCAAGAAGATCCGGTACAACTGCCTCAGCTCCTTCATCTTCAATCAGTTTAACAAGATCATTATTTGCGGTAGGAGAGAATTTAACAAGAATCTCACCGACTACACCTACGCGTGGCTTTTGTAAATCCTCATGAATCGGAAGCGCATCAAAATCATGTATTATCATGCGAATGAGATTTTTGAATTTGGCAATTGATATATGCTCTGCACAGACAAATTCGCGGCATTTTGCAAGCCATTTTTCATGCAGGGAATCAGCAGACCCTTTTGTTATCTCATAAGGGCGTGTATGATATAAACAGCGCATAAACACATCGCCAAGAGCCGTACTTACCGCAGCCCGCAGCAGGAACTTGGGCGTAATCTTAAAGCCCGGATTAGCCTCAAGCTTTGATAAGTTAAGGGATATTACAGGGATATTGGGATGACCGGCTTTTTTAAGTGCACGTCTTATAAAACCAATATAATTTGTGGCACGGCATCCGCCGCCTGTTTGTGACATGATTACGGCAATCCTGTCAGTATCATAATTCCCTGAGGTTATGGCATCAATTATCTGTCCTACGACAATAAGCGAAGGATAGCAGGCATCATTATTGACATACTGAAGTCCGGTGTCGATAGCACGTCTGTTTGAATTATTAAGAACCACCAGATTATAGCCTTCGGCTTTAAAGGCGGGCTCTAAAAGTTCAAAGTGAATGGGAGACATCTGGGGACAGAGAATTGTGTATTTATCCTTCATGTCTTCTGTAAAAAGAACACGCTCGTAGGCTGCGGAGGTGATTTTGCGCGCGCTGTTTTTCTTAGAGCGGATCCTTATTGCCGCAATAAGGGAGCGGACTCTTATTCGGGCAGCCCCCAAATTGTTGACTTCATCTATCTTAAGGCAGGTGTAGATCTTCTCACCTGAAGAGAGTATATCGCCTACCTGGTCGGTAGTTACGGCATCAAGACCGCAGCCAAAGGAATTAAGCTGAATAAGATCAATATCGTCACGCGTCTTGACATAGGATGCCGCTGCGTAGAGCCTTGAATGATACATCCACTGATCCGATACGATCGTGGGCCGCTCAACTGAGGATAGGTGCGATATTGAATCTTCGGTGAGGACAGCCATTCCGTAGGAGTTGATCATTTCAGGAATGCCGTGATTTATTTCGGGATCAATATGGTAGGGCCTTCCGGCAAGAACTATTCCGTGACGTCCGGTTTCCTTAATATAGTCAAGAACCTCTTCGCCTTTTTTCTGAATATCAAGTCGTGCGGCATCCTGCTCGGCCCATGCATCTTTGGCGGCATAATAAATCTCATCAGCAGGAATTTCAGGGAAAGCCGCAACAAGGCCTTTTACCGCAGTATCAAAGTTTGTAAAGGCAAGGAAAGGGTTGCGGAATTTGACCTTACCCAGACATATGTCGTCAACGTTATTCTTGATATTCTCGCTGTAGGAGGTTACTATCGGGCAATTATAGTGATTGCTTGCTGCAGGGAATTCTTCACGTTCATAAAAGACGGAGGGATAGAATATAAAGGGTACGTCCTGCTTTATGAGCCATTCAATGTGACCGTGAGCAAGCTTTGCAGGATAGCATTCCGATTCACTGGGAATGGATTCAATTCCGAGCTCGTATATTTTATGACTGCTTAAGGGAGAAAGAACCACACTGTAGCCGAGCTTTGTCATAAAGGTGTGCCAGAACGGATAATTCTCATACATATTAAGCACACGGGGAATGCCAACCTTGCCACGTTTGGCAAGATCGGGGCTTAGGGCTTCATAACCGAAGATTCTCTTAAGCTTATATTCATAAAGATTCGGTATATTTTCTTCGTTTTTGGTTTTGCCTATTCCGCGCTCGCATCTGTTTCCCGATATATATTGTCTGCCGCCGGTAAACTTGTTGATGGTAAGCCGGCAGGCGTTCGTACAGCCTTTACACTTGGCCATGGAAGTAGTAAAGGTAAGCTCTTCAATCTGCTTTATGGTGAGCATTGTTGTTGCGGGTGATTCTTCAAAACGTTCACGGGCAATAAGCGCTGCACCAAAAGCCCCCATAATTCCGGCTATATCCGGACGTATCACATTGCAGCCGGCAATCTGTTCAAAACTTCTTAATACTGCATCGTTATAAAAGGTGCCGCCCTGTACAACGATTTTTTGCCCTAAGGCGGCAGCATTTGATACTTTAATTACCTTAAACAGGGCATTTTTAATAACAGAATATGCAAGCCCTGCCGAAATATCAGAAACCTTGGCCCCTTCCTTTTGCGCCTGCTTAACCTTAGAGTTCATAAATACGGTGCATCGCGTACCTAAATCAATTGGGTGCTTTGCAAAAAGTGCTTCTTTTGCAAAATCCTCAACTGTATAGTCAAGTGATTTTGCAAAGGTCTCTATAAATGAACCGCAGCCGGAAGAGCAGGCTTCATTAAGAAGAACACTGTCAACGGATTTATTGCGGATTTTTATGCATTTCATATCCTGACCGCCGATATCTAAGATGCAGTCGACATCAGGTTCAAAGAAGGACGCTGCGTAGTAATGCGCAACTGTTTCAACTTCGCCGTCATCAAGCTTTAGGGCAGCCTTAAGCAGGGCTTCGCCATAGCCGGTGGAGCAGGAGTGTACTATGTGTGCCCCTTTAGGGAGTATTGAATAAATTTCTTTGATTGATTTAAGAGCAGCTGCAAGGGGACTGCCGTTGTTGTTCTCATAGAAGGAATAAAGAAGCTGTCCGTCTTCTGATATAAGAGCGATTTTGGTAGTCGTTGAGCCGGCATCTATTCCTAAGAAGCAATTGCCCTTATAGTTTTTAAGGTCTCCCTTTTTAACCTGCGCTTTTTTATGGCGGGTTAGAAAATCATTATATTCGGATTCATCATTAAATAAGGGCTGCATTCTTGCAACCTCAAATTCCATTTTGATATCTCCGGAGAGCTTCTCGCACAGAGCGGTAAGTAAGCAGGAAGAAGCCGCATCATAGTTTATGGCAGCACCTATTGCCGCGAAAAGATGGGAATTTTCCGGCGCAATAATATGTTCATCATCAAGGTTTAAGGTTCTTATAAAAGCAGCACGCAGTTCGGATAAGAAGTGAAGGGGACCGCCTAAGAACGCAACATGACCGCGTATGGGTTTGCCGCAGGCAAGACCGCTTATGGTCTGATTCACAACGGCCTGGAAAATTGATGCCGCAAGGTCCTCTCTTGTGGCACCTTCATTAATAAGCGGCTGTATATCCGATTTGGCAAAAACACCGCACCGGGCAGCTATTGTATATAAAGAGTTGTAGCTTTTTGCGTAATTATTAAGACCTTTTGCATCTGTCATAAGCAGCGATGCCATCTGGTCTATAAACGATCCTGTGCCGCCTGCACATATCCCGTTCATTCTCTGTTCTAAGCTGCCGTTTTCAAAATATATGATTTTGGCATCTTCGCCGCCGAGCTCAATTGCAACGTCCGTGTTCGGAGCATAGTCCGTAAGAGCACTTGATACGGCGATCACTTCCTGAACAAATTTAACACCGAGGTGCTTTGCAAGTGTTAAACCGCCGGAGCCTGTTATCATGGGATAAACTGTGGCGTCCCCAGTTTCTTTTAATGCTTTTTTTAATATTTGGCGAAGAGTGTGCTGAATGTCAGCGAAATGTCTTTTGTAATCTGAGAAAACGAGATTGTGATCCCTGTCAATAAGCGCAACCTTTACGGTTGTTGAACCGATATCGATACCGAGTAAATAGGTGTTGTCTGTCATTTTCATTCTCATTTCTTCTTATTTGTAAAGTAATTATTGCCTAAGGTATTATACGCTACAACGTGACAAAACGCAATATTTGCCGTTTTACTGCGTAAAATATCAAAATATGGGGTTTCATGCACTGATTGGGTGTATCGGTATAAATAATTATCTTTTCTCTTTAAGCGTTTTAATGTATAATTTTATACTTAAGGGTAGTGCTGATCGGGTCCTGACTTTGCATTAGGGGCTGCCTGCTTAAAATAATAAGTTATATGACCGGGAGAAGAGATGAGATTAATAAACAAGCTTGAGCGCAGATTCGGTAAATATGCAATAAGGAATCTGTCTTTATACATAATAATCTGCTATGGAATCGGATACCTTTTAAGCCTTCCCTCTGCCTTTGGCGGCAGCGATCTGCTTTCGCTGGTAAGGCTTGATCCATATTATATATGCAAAGGACAGCTGTGGCGGCTTGTCTCATGGGTGTTGGTTCCGCCTTCTAAAATAGATATTTTTACCATCATAATGCTTTATTTTTATTACAGCATAGGCAGTACTTTGGAGAATACCTGGGGAGCATTTCGGTATAATCTTTATATTTTCTCGGGAATCCTGTTTTCCGTAATAGGCGCGTTTCTGCTTTATATTTTCTATGCCAAATTCGGCGGACTTGATACATATATTGTCGGATCGTATATAAGCGGGGCCTTCAGCACATATTATATAAATCTTTCGATATTTCTGGCTTTTGCGGCAGTATATCCCAATATGCAGGTGCTGCTGTTCTTTATCATTCCCGTCAAGATGAAATATTTAGCGTATATAGATGTGATAATGCTGGCATATTCCTTTGTATCAAATAGGGGCATAGCGCCTAAGGTTGCGATCATCATGTCACTGCTTAACTTCATCGTTTTCTTCTTTGCAACCCGTGATTATAAGAGAATGTCGCCGGGGGAGACGTTTAGGCGCAGCAAATACAAACGGGAGAGCAGAAAAATGGCATATGGCAATGTAAGTAAGCATAAATGTGCCATTTGCGGAAGAAGCGAAGCGGATGGCGATGAACTTGAATTCAGATTCTGCTCTAAATGCAATGGCAATTATGAATATTGCCAGGAGCATTTATTTACACACGAACATATTAAGTAAGCATGCCGCATTTTAGGCTAAGATGTGCCGGCAGGATGCGCACTTTCTTTTAAGATAAATCATTGCTGAGATTACAAGGAGGAAAAAGGCAACATGAATATTAAGAACTGTCCCGCATATGAATTGATGGAAGAGAAGAGGGTTGCGGATCTTAATTCAAACGGTTATGTTATGCGCCATAAGAAAACAGGGGCCAGGGTTTTGATCCTTGAAAATGATGATGATAACAAGGTTTTTTCAATAGGCTTTAGAACACCGCCCTATGACAGTACGGGACTTCCTCACATCATGGAACATTCGGTGCTTTGCGGCTCTAAGAATTTTCCCGCAAAGGATCCTTTTGTAGAACTCGCGAAGGGCTCTCTTAATACATTCCTTAATGCCATGACTTTCCCCGATAAAACTCTTTATCCGGTTGCAAGCTGCAACGATAAGGATTTTCGTAATCTGATACATGTATATTTGGATGCGGTCTTTTATCCGAATATATATTCACGGGAAGAGATTTTTAAGCAGGAAGGCTGGCATTATGAGCTGGCAAGCGCAGAGGATGAGCTTAGTGTAAACGGTGTTGTTTATAATGAAATGAAGGGAGTCTTTTCTTCAGCGGACGATATTATAAGCCGCAGGATTTTCGATTCACTCTTTCCCGATACCTGCTATGGCGTAGAATCGGGTGGAGACCCGGATATTATTCCGACTCTTACATACGAGGCATTTCTTGACTACCACAGAACTTATTATCATCCTTCAAACAGCTATATTTATCTCTACGGAAACGGTGATAATGAGGCACTGCTTTCTTTTATCGACAAAGAATATTTAAGTGACTTTGATGCTAAGGAAGTTGATTCGGGCATAAAAGAGCAGAAGGCCTTTGATGAGATAATTAAGATCAGTGATGAATTCGGCATAACGGAGGATGAGCCGTTAGAAGAAAACACGTATTTATCCTATAATGCGGTGATAGGAAACAGCCTTGATGAAAAGCTTTACGTTGCGTTTCAGGTTATAGAGTACGCACTTTTGTCTGCACCCGGCGCCATATTAAAACAGACTCTTTTAGATAAGGGGATCGGTAAGGATATACAGAGTGCCTATGATAACGGAATACTGCAGCCCTATTTTTCAGTCATTGCAAAAGGTGCAAATGCTGAAGATGAAGATGCTTTTATCGAGACAATAAACGAAGTCCTTTCCAAAATCGTGGCAGAGGGTTTTGATAAAAAAATGCTCCGTGCTGCGCTCAACAGCTTTGAATTTAAGTACAGGGAAGCAGATTTCGGACATTATCCGAAGGGACTTATATATAATTTTGAAGCATATGCTTCGTGGCTTTATGAGGGAGATCCCTTTATGCACTTAGAAGCCAATGATACTTTTACGTACCTTAAGGAGCAGGTAGACGGAGATTATTTTGAGAACCTTGTTAAGGAGTATCTGATAAACAATAAGCATGCGTCAATAGTTACGCTTTCGCCGAAGGTATCGCTTAATGCCGCAAAGGATGCTGATTATGCCCAAAAGCTTAATGAGTACAAGGAGAGCCTTGGGGATGATGAAATAAATGAACTGATAGAGATGACGAAGCATCTTAAGCAATATCAGGAGGAGAAGGATGATGATGAGGTACTTGCGACTATCCCGCTATTATCAATAGAAGATATTAAGAAGGAAGCAATGCCTTATGAGAATGAAGAGATAAAGCTTGAAAACGCATTGCTGCTTCATCAGGATATTTTCACAAACGGAATAAGCTATTTGAAGATCCTGTTTGAAACGGATAAAGTTCCTGCAGAACTTATACCGTATCTGGGACTTCTTAAGAATGTGCTTGGTCTTATGGACACCGAAAATTACAAATATGCTGATTTATCAAGCGAAATAGATCTTAATTCGGGAGGCATATATCCTTCCACGGCATTATATCCTCTAAACGATTCATATGATGAATACAGATATTGTTTTGAGATGAGCGGCAGGGTTCTTGACGATAAGCAGGCATTTGCGTTTGATATGTTTGAAGAGATTCTGCTTAGAACGAGCTTTGCTGACACCAAGCGACTTAAAGAACTTGCTAATATGATAAAATCACGTATGCAGGCTTCCCTTATGAGTGCAGGACATTCTTTTGCCTCTGACAGGGCCAAATCCTGCATTGCCGAGTCTTCTGCAGCTTCGGAACTTGTAAACGGTATTTCATTTTACAGGTTTATGGAAGATATTACCGGCAATTTTGATGAAAAGGCCGAAGAGATAAAATCAAACCTTAAAAAGACGCTTGAATATGTTGTTAATAAGGATAGTCTGGTTTTATTTAATGTAACGGCGGATAAAAAGGCGGCAAAGTCCTGTGAGGCCTTAGCCGATGCTTTCGCATCACGCCTGCCGGATAATAATTATAAAAAGCGTGAGGTATCTTTAGTCAGGGAAGCTGTTAATGAAGGCTTTAAGACCTCGGGAAAAGTGCAGTATGTTGCACTTGCGGGGCGCTATCTTGATGATGAGCATCCGTTTACCGGCGCCTTTAAGATTCTGAATGTGATTTTCGGCTATGATTATCTGTGGAACAATGTGCGTGTGCTGGGCGGTGCATATGGGTGCTTTTCGTCTTTTGCGCGTGATGGTGAGGCCTGCTTTGTATCCTACAGGGATCCTAATTTAAAAAATACACTTGAGATTTATAAAAAGGCAGCCGATTATCTTGATGGATTTACAGCGGATGAGCGGACGATGACGAAGTATATAATCGGAACGATTTCAAACATCGATGCGCCTCTTACTCCGAATATGAAGGGAAAGAGGAGCCTGTCTGCCTACATGACGAAGGATACCTTAAGCCGGCTTCAAAGGGAAAGAGATGAGATATTAGGTGCGGATGATAAGGATATAAGCGCCCTCGCTGATTACCTTCGCCTGTTTACCCAAAATCCGGTGCTGTGTGTTCTCGGTGCCGAAGAGACAATTAAAAAAGACGAAGCCCTGTTTGATACAGCGGAATCCTTATTCAGATCATAAACCATGTGTGATTTTACCGGGAGGATGGATATATTATGAAAAAGTTTAACAAGCCACTATTATATGTTTTAGCAGCTGCAGCAGCATTTTCGCTTATGGGATGCGGCTCGTCTGCATCTGATTCCGGCGCGTATTATTCAGATTATGAAGGCTCCTATGCCAAAAATGCGGTGACTGCAGAGGCAGCAGCATATACAGATGATCTGTATGATTATGATTATGAAGATGACGGTGATGCATTTGCAGATGCGGCTGCATATGATAATTCTGCAGAGTCGTCTTCAGCTTCCATGGCTGATGCAGAAGTTACGGCGGCATCTAAAAAACGTAAGCTTATTAAGACTGTAAATATTTCTGCCCAGACCAAAGAATTCGATAAGCTTATAGCAAATGTGACAGGGAAGATAGAATCACTTGGCGGATATGCCGAGACTCTTGATATTTCAGGAGTCGAATACAATGCTTCAAGCTATAGTACAAGGCATGCCTATATTGTTGCGCGGATACCGTCTGATAAGCTTGATTTATTTGTAAGTTCCGTAGCTGAAAGTTCCAATATAACTTCAAAGAATGAGAGCGTCAGTGATGTAACTCTTCAGTATTCGGATGTTGAGGCACATAAAGAATCCCTGAAGGTAGAACAGGAGAGATTAAATGAACTTCTAAAGGAAGCGGATTCGCTTGAAACCGTAATTGCCTTAGAGGAGAGGCTTACGGAGGTAAGATACGAGCTTGAATCTTATGAATCAAGGCTTCGCTCGATGGATAATCAGGTCGATTACGGAACCGTTGACCTTAATATTTCCGAGGTTAAGGATTATACTCCTGCACCTATAGAAAGCAAAACCTTCGGGCAGAGACTTTTAGAGGGCTTTTTAGAGGGGTGTGAAAGTGCCGTTACGTCTCTTGGAGACTTTATAGTTGGATTTGTTACGGCATTCCCCGTTATACTTGTAATATTATTTATTATTGCGGTCATTGCCGGAGTGATTTTCCTTATAGTAAGGCTGATAATAACTATCGTAAAACGCGGCAGCAATAAGAAAGCTAAAAAGGCACAGCTTAAGGCCGCCGGGAAGGATAATGCAGCAATAAAGAAGTCAGAAGGCGCGCCGGAAGATAAGACAGAGGCTGCAGCAGAAGACAAGGCAGGGAATGCAGCAGAAGACAAGGCAGGGAATGCAGCAGAGGATCAGGCAGGAGCAGCTGATGGCAGGGAATGATTTTAAATCGGGTTTCGTATCGATAGTCGGAAGACCGAATGTTGGTAAATCAACACTTATGAACCACCTTATCGGTCAGAAGATTGCGATAACTTCAGGTAAACCCCAGACTACAAGGAACAGAATAAGGACAGTGTACACCTCTGATAAGGGTCAGATTGTATTTACCGACACCCCGGGACTGTGCAGGGCCAAGAATAAACTCGGAGACTATATGGTAAATACGGCACTTAAATCCCTAAATGATGCGGACTGTGTACTGTGGATTGTAGAGGCGGCTGATTATGTGGGCGGACAGGATAAGCATATAGCCGCGCAGCTTAAGAGCGTGAACCTTCCGATAATACTGGTCGTCAATAAAATCGATAAGGTTAAGAAGGATGAACTGTTTAAGATAGTGGATACATATAAGGATCTGTGTGATTTTGCGGAGCTTGTTCCGGTATCGGCCATTAGCGGAGAAAATACCGATACTCTTATAGAACAGATTCTTAAGTACTTACCCTACGGAGATCCGTTTTATGATGAGGACACCATCACGGATCAGCCGCAGCGTCAGATTGTTGCGGAGCTTATACGCGAAAAGGCACTTAAGTGTCTTGATGAAGAGATTCCGCATGGAATCGCCGTTGCCATAGAATCAATGAAATTCAAAAAGGATATAGTTGATATCGAGGCGACGATAATATGCGAAAAGGATTCGCATAAGGGGATAATAATCGGAAAGCAGGGCGCAATGCTTAAGAAGATAGGCTCAGCTGCCCGTTATGAAATCGAGGAACTCCTTATGATGCAGGCAAATCTTAAATTATGGGTCAAAGTAAAAAAAGACTGGCGTGACAGTGAGCTGCTTCTTAAGAACTTCGGCTATGATAAAAGCGATGAATAAGTAGAAAGAGATATATTTATGCGTGATTATATTATTGTCACGGGCATGATTTTAAAAACCTCTCCTGTTAATGACTATGACAGGCGCCTTGTTATTCTGACTAAGGAACGTGGGAAAATCACGGTCTTTGCCCGCGGTGCAAGACGCCAGGGCAATAAGACGATGGCGGCTTCGAATCCCTTTTGCTTCGGCAATTTCAAGCTTTTAGAGGGAAGAGATGCTTATAATCTCATGGAATGTGAGATCACACATTATTTTGAGGATCTGCGAAGTGATTTTGAAGGAATGTGCTTAGGCTCGTATTTTCTTGAGTATGCTGATTATTATGCGAGGGAAAATAATGATGAGACGCTGCTTTTAAAACTTCTGTTTCAGTCAATAAGAGCGATACTTAAGGATAATATCGACAACAGACTGGTGCGCAGCATATTTGAGATTAAGATATTGTGCATAAACGGTGAGTTTCCCGGATTGCCTGTAAACAGGAAGCTTCTTGATGGAACTGCCTATGCTGTCAAATTCATAGAGAGCACACCGGTTGAAAAGGTTTATTCCTTTGCCCTTACTAAAGAGGTACTTGATGAGCTTGACGCACTTGCGGCATATTATCGTGACAAATTCACGGATAAACGTTTTTTAAGTCTTGACCTTGTTGAAAATCTCTGTTGAAAATAATAAATCTGTTCTGTATAATGATTTTTGCTGTATTTATCGGTGGGAGAGATTATCTGATGAGAAAGGTTCTCGCAACAATTTTATGTATTGTCATGACGCTTGCTCTTTTTGGGTGCGCAGGAGATGATACTGACTTTGACGAACCTACTATAGAAGTGTTAAAAGGCGGCAGGATAATTAAGACAACCATCGAGACCTTTGATAAGCCTTATTATAATGTTGATGAACTTAAAGAGGAATATAATGAGGCGATTAAAGAGTATAATTTAAGCAAAGCAGAAGATAAGGTGACGCTTAAGGATATACATACTCTTGAAGATGAGGTGTCTGTTTGCTTAGAGTATGAATCGGCAGAAGACTGTATGGCCTTTGAGGGCGACGAGATGTTTTACGGGACTGTTAAGGACGCGCGCCTTATGGGATACATGACGGAGGTGTCCCTTAAAAACGTCGCTGACGGCAGCATTATTGATGAAACGGGACTTCTTAAAATTTCCGATAATAATGTTTTTATAACAGCAGATAGCGGACTTATTAAGCTTCCCGGGAAAATCATGTATTTATCGGCCGGAGCCGAAGCTGTTTCGGATAAAACGGTCCGGATATCAAGCGATTCCTCCGGATTTGCGGTAATAGTAATAAAATAGCAGAAAGGTTTGGTATTGATTATGGAAAAGACAATGGACAAGATTGTAGCACTGGCTAAAGCAAGAGGCTTTGTATATCCCGGTTCTGAGATTTACGGCGGACTTGCCAACACATGGGATTACGGTAATCTCGGCGTTGAACTTAAGAATAATGTCAAGAAGGCCTGGTGGCAGAAGTTTGTTCAGGAAAATCCTTATAATGTCGGCGTTGACTGCGCTATTTTGATGAATCCCCAGACATGGGTGGCATCGGGTCACCTTGGAGGCTTCTCAGATCCTTTGATGGACTGCAAGGAATGCCATGAGAGATTCAGGGCTGATAAGCTTATTGAAGATTTTGCGGCTGAAAACGGCATTGATTTAGGCAAGCCCATTGATGCTTTTTCCCAGGAAGAGATGAAGAACTTTGTGGAAGAGCATAATATTCCGTGCCCTACATGCGGCAAGCATAATTTTACTGATATAAGACAGTTCAATCTTATGTTCAAGACCTTCCAGGGAGTTACAGAGGATGCTAAGAACACGGTTTATCTGCGTCCTGAAACTGCCCAGGGTATTTTTGTTAACTTCAAAAATGTTCAGCGTACTTCGCGTAAGAAAATTCCCTTTGGAATCGGTCAGATAGGTAAATCCTTCAGAAATGAGATTACTCCCGGAAACTTTACTTTCAGGACGAGGGAATTTGAACAGATGGAGCTTGAATTCTTCTGTGAACCGGGAACGGATCTGGAATGGTTTCAGTACTGGAGAGCTTTCTGCCGTGACTGGCTGATCTCCCTTGGAATCAAGGAAGACGAGATGAGACTTCGCGATCATGATCCCGAGGAACTGTGCTTCTATTCTAAGGGAACGACTGATATAGAATTCTTATTCCCCTTTGGCTGGGGCGAGCTCTGGGGCATTGCAGACCGTACTGATTATGACCTTACACAGCATCAGAATGTATCAGGTGAAGATATGTCTTATTTTGATGACACAAGGAATGAACATTATGTTCCTTATGTTGTTGAGCCTTCACTTGGCGCAGACAGAGTTGTACTTGCATTTTTATGTGCTGCCTATGATGAAGAAGAAATCGCAGAGGGTGATGTAAGAACAGTGCTTCATTTCCATCCGGCACTTGCACCTGTTAAGATTGGTGTGCTTCCTTTGTCCAAAAAGCTTAATGAGGGCGCTGAAAAAATATATGCGGCACTTTCCAAAAAGTACAATTGCGAATTTGATGACAGGGGCAACATAGGTAAGAGATACCGCCGTCAGGATGAGATAGGAACACCGTTCTGCGTAACCTATGATTTTGAATCCGAAGAAGACGGAGCCGTTACAGTACGTGACAGGGATACCATGGAGCAGGAGAGAGTAAAAATCGAAGATTTGGAGAAATATTTCGAAAATAAATTCACTTTTTAATTATGTATGCCATTTAAAACAAAATGTCGTTGGACAAAATATTTTGCGCATGCTATAATCGTTTCGTGCTTTGAAGTGCACACTTATACTGTATTTTCGATGATTTTGAGGAACCGCTGTATGATTGTAAGACAATCCGCGATTTTGATAACAGGATACAGAACAAAAAGCCAATTTTCCAAGGGGGAAAATTGGCTTTTTTCTTGCTGATAATTATTCTGTATTGGATGAAACAATAATTCCATACGGATTTATATATATAAAAATCATTAGAAAAGAGAGGAAAAAACATGAACTTAAGAAAGAAAAAATGGGTTTACTTATTTACGGAAGGCAGTGCTGAAATGCGTGAGCTTTTAGGCGGAAAGGGTGCAAACCTTGCAGAGATGACCAATATCGGTCTCCCGGTTCCCCAGGGCTTTACCGTTACAACTGAGGCCTGCACACAGTACTATGAGGACGGCAGGCAGATTAACGAAGAAATCATGGGCCAGATAATGGAATTCGTAGGCCGTATTGAGATGATCAACGATAAGTATTTTGGTGATCTTGATAAGCCCCTTCTGGTATCGGTTCGTTCGGGCGCACGTGCATCAATGCCCGGTATGATGGATACGATCCTTAACTTAGGCCTTAATGACGAAGTTGTAAATGCAATGATCGAACGTAATCCGGATCCCAAATTCGAGAGATTCGTATATGATTCCTACAGACGTTTTATCCAGATGTTCTCAGATGTTGTTATGGGTGTGGGCAAGAAGCACTTCGAAGAACTTATTGATGAGATGAAGGCAAAGAAGGGCATCACCTATGACGTTGAACTTACGGCAGAGGACCTTAAGGAATTAGCAGAGCAGTTTAAGGAAGAATACAGAAAAGAACTTGATGAGGAATTCCCTACAGATCCCATTGTTCAGCTTAAGGAAGCAATAAAGGCAGTATTCCGCTCATGGGATAATCCGAGAGCAAATGTATACCGTCGTGATAATGACATTCCTTACAGCTGGGGTACTGCAGTTTCCGTTATGCCCATGGTATTCGGTAACCTCAATAATAATTCCGGTACAGGTGTTGCATTTACGCGTGATCCTGCTACAGGTGAGAAGAAGCTTATGGGTGAATTCCTTGTAAATGCCCAGGGCGAGGATGTTGTTGCAGGTATTCGTACACCTATGAAGATAGATGAGATGGAGAAGCAGTTCCCTGAAGCTTACTCACAGTTTATCAAGGTTTGCAAGATACTTGAGAAGCATTACCATGATATGCAGGATATGGAATTTACCGTTGAGAACGGAAAGCTTTACATGCTTCAGTGCCGCAACGGTAAGAGAACAGCTCAGGCTGCACTTAAGATTGCCTGCGATCTTGTTGATGAAGGCATGAAGACAGAGCAGGAAGCAGTTGCAATGATCGATCCCCGTAATCTTGACACACTTCTTCATCCTCAGTTTGATGCGGCTGTACTTAAGAAGACAGAGCCTTTGGGTAAAGGACTCGGTGCATCTCCCGGCGCTGCATGCGGTAAGATCGTATTTACTGCCGAGGACGCCCAGAAAGCAGGAGATAAGGGCGAAAAGGTTGTTCTCGTAAGACTTGAGACATCGCCCGAAGATATTACAGGTATGAAAGCAGCACAGGGTATTCTTACAGTGCGCGGCGGTATGACCAGCCATGCTGCAGTTGTTGCAAGAGGCATGGGTAAGTGCTGTGTATCAGGCTGCGGTGATATCGCAATGGATGAAGCCAATAAGAAGTTTACTCTTGCAGGCAAGACCTTTAAAGAAGGCGACTATATCTCAATTGACGGTTCAACAGGTAATATTTACGAGGGCAAGATTGCAACGGTTGATGCAACGATTGCAGGTGAGTTCGGCAGAATAATGGCATGGGCAGATAAATACCGCACCATGAAGGTTCGTACCAATGCAGATACTCCTCATGATGCACGTAAGGCAAGAGAGCTCGGAGCCGAGGGTATAGGCCTGTGCAGAACTGAGCATATGTTCTTTGAAGGCAACAGGATTGATGCTTTCAGAGAAATGATCTGCTCCGATACGGTTGAAGAGAGAGAAGCAGCTCTTGAAAAGATCCTTCCTTATCAGCAGGGTGACTTTGAAAAGCTTTATGAGGCACTTGAAGGGTATCCGGTTACCATCAGATTCTTAGATCCGCCTCTTCATGAGTTTGTTCCTACTGAAGATGCTGACATTGCAAAGCTTGCAAAGGCTCAGGGCAAGAGCGTTGAAGAAATAAAGACAATAATAGATTCCCTTCATGAATTTAACCCTATGATGGGTCACAGAGGCTGCCGTCTTGCAGTTACATATCCCGAAATTGCCAGGATGCAGACAAAGGCTGTTATACGTGCGGCAATTAAGGTATCAAAGAAACACTCCAACTGGAAGGTTACGCCTGAAATAATGATTCCCCTTGTAGGAGATGTTAAGGAATTTAACTTTGTTAAGAAGATTGTTGTTGAGACAGCGGATGAGGAAATCAAGAAAGCAAACTATAAGCTTGAGTACCAGGTAGGTACCATGATAGAGATCCCCAGAGCCTGCCTGACAGCTGACGAGATTGCCAAGAATGCAGATTTCTTCTGCTTCGGCACCAATGATCTTACTCAGATGACATATGGATTCTCGCGTGATGACGCCGGTAAATTCTTAGAGGCATATTACGATACCAAGATCTTCGAGAACGATCCGTTTGCAAAGCTTGACAGGGAAGGCGTTGGCAGACTTATGAAGATGTCGATGGAGCTTGGAAAGCCGGTTAATTCAACACTTCATGTAGGTATCTGCGGCGAGCATGGCGGAGATCCTTCTTCCGTTGAATTCTGTAATGAATTAGGTCTTGATTATGTATCCTGCTCACCTTTCAGAGTACCGATTGCAAGACTTGCAGCAGCACAGGCTGCCATTAACGCAAATAAATAACAAAACGTTCGGCGCCAAATACGCTTCCCGGTGTATTTGCGCCGAATTTTTGAATTTTGAAATTTACGCGAGTGATATATTTTAAATGATTTATTCAATGATCTTTTTGCTGTTTATGGCTGCAGCTTTAGCGGCTCATGAAATTACAGGCAGATTTAAAAGTGAATATCAATGGGTGATAAAGCTTATTGCGAGCGCGGCATTTTATTTATACAGCGCCGGATGGCGAGTGATTTTTTTGCTGCTGTCAATAATAAGCGTATGGGCGATAGCCCTAAAACTTGATGCAATGTCTGAAAATGATAAGGTGCATCTTGCGGGCAGCAATTACTCTAAGGAAGAGAAAAAACTTTATAAAAAGAAGCGCGCAGGGCGTAAGAGGCTTTTGCTGTTTTGCGCGATAGGCTTTAATCTCAGCCTTCTTGTACTTGTCAGATTTGTTATGCCCCGCATGCTTAATGATATCGTGCTGCCGCTTGGAATATCTTTTTATACCTTTATGGCAATATCTTACCTTGCAGATGTTTATGGCGGCAAATATCAGGCAGAGAAGAATGCTGCGAAAGTGGCACTTTACTTATCGTGGTTTCCGCAGATGCTTTTTGGACCGATCAACAGATTCGATTACGTAAAGGATACACTTTTTGGAAGCAGCAGACTTAATTATGAGCGTATAAGAAGATGCGGAATTCTTTTTTTGTTCGGTGCAATTAAAAAGTTCGCACTGGCAAATTTTCTCTCGCCCTGTGTTAATGAAATATTCGGACGTGAGAGCCTTTCGGATCTGCCGGGCTCCTTCCTTTTATTTACGGCACTTTTGTTTGCAATAGAGCAGTATGCTGATTTCTCCGGCGGAATAGATATGGTAATGGCAATTTCAGGTTTATTTGCGGTTAAAATGAATGATAATTTCAGGCAGCCTTATTTTTCAAAAACACTTTCTGAATTCTGGAGAAGATGGCATATTTCCCTGGGCGCTTTTTTGAGAGATTATGTATTTTACCCATTTGCACTTCTTTTGCCGATAGAAAAACTTAATAAAGCGGTAAGCAGGCGATTTGGCAAACGATTCGCAAGGAGTGTTGTTGCGGGAATAGGCAACATTTTGATTTTCCTTCTGGTTGGACTATGGCACGGAAGCGATGTACATTATATCGTATGGGGTCTGTATTTTGGAGTGATCGTAGCGGTAAGTGACTTTTTGGAGCCTGCATTTATGCGGCTTAAGGCATTGCTTTGCATAAACAGTGATTCTAAAATATTCAAGGCATTTCAGATCGCACGTACTTTTTTTATTGTTGTGCTTGCGGGGTATTTTGATGCAATAACAAATGTATCAAACGGAATTGTATGCTTTAAGAATACATTTTTTAAATTCAATATAAAGGAATTAGTGCCCTGCATTAAGTATCTGTATGACTGCGCTCTTATTCCGGATTTAGGACTTATCGCTGCGCTTATTACGCTTGCCATTATTCTTACGGTAAGTCTCCTTTCGGAAAAACAAATTGATGTAACGCATACCCTTATGAGTAAAAATATTGTTTTTCGATGGAGCGTTTATTTTGTGCTGCTTTATGTGATGCTGTTTGGTTTTGCGGCATCAGGCAATGGGGGAGGTTTTATGTATGCGGCATTCTGACAGAACTCCTTTTGCTTTAATACTTGCAGTTAAGATAATTGTGTTTGCCGTGATCTTCATTGGGATAAACGTGGTCATATCGCATTATTTAAGTCCTACTGCCCATAAAAGTACGGAAAGGTGGGATGCATTCTTCGAAAAAGAAGATGCAGACACGCTTTTTGTTGGAACTTCCGTAACCGAAATGATACGGGAGGGTGTTGTTGACGATTATACCGGACGCAAATGCATCAATATGGGCTCGCCCAGCCAGTATTTTGCGACAACACGCAATGTTATTGAAAAGGTGACGCAGCAGAGACAGATTGATACGATAGTTCTTCTTATGGGCTTTGATGCTTTAGAAAGAGATGAGGATCTTGCCGCAACGATTTCGAATGAAAAAGCCTATTATGATAATTTTAATCCTGCACTAAGATTATGCGCTCTTGCTTCGGACAATGCTCGATATTCACTTGAAAAAAGAAATCTTGACACTTCGGATTCGGTTAATAAATGGATGTCGTGGCCGGTAAACGCAGAAGTATATTTTGATAAAATAGAATCAAACTGGCAGCTTAAGAGTTATTATCTTGATCTGTACGGAAACCGCCCATATAAAGATCCTGAGGAATTAAAGATAAGGTATGACAGAATCCCTTTTAGCATTAATGCGGCAGGACTTCCTGCTGATATATCCGATGCGGCGAAAAAAATAAATGCAATAGATATTTCGGAAAATTCCCTGGAAATTCTGAGGCAGATCGGCGAATACTGTAATTCAAACGGTATAACCTTTATTGTCATGATTTCACCCCACAGATCCGATTATCCGTCCGTCTACGGTGAAGACTATACCGCAATAAACGAAGTCGTAAGAAGCAGTGTTGAGAGCATGGGGTGCTTATATCTTAATCTTAATGACAATCCCGATGTGATGAATATTATGAAGGATGAATATTTTACGGATTTAGAACATGTTGAAGATAAGGGCAGGGATGCGGTCTCCGGTGCCATAAGCGATATATTGAATCTCCTTTATGGGAAAAGATAGTGTAAAGATAGTAAAAAACTCTTTTCATTGCCACAATATCTTGATATAATTACTTGTAATGTTGTGTAGTTTATGCAATGCACTTAGTCACCATGAACAAAGGTGAAGTGGGAGTTGAGTATGAACATAATGGGGAAGTTCCGTGATTTTCTTCGCATGGACAGTGGATCTCAGAACGAATCTACAAAACTCAGATATGTTGTCAGGATTATACTACTGTTAATGGTAATATATAATATGACAGCCGCGATTGTTAACATCGTGCACAGCGGTGGCAGCAATGCTGTTCTTTTTGTCGCCTTTCTGGTCGCATTTGCAGTTGTTTTCGCTCTTTCCTATTATACTAAGACGATTGTTGAGATTGTAATAACACACATATCAATGCTTTTATGGACTTTCTTTATGGTTTCGTCCTATGGCTGGAATGCCGGATATCAGCAGATGTGTGTGGTTCTTTTGGTGCTTGACTTTTTCACCGGATATAAGAGGTATGGCATCAAGATAGCGTATGCCGCCTTTTTGCTGGGATTTAGGACTTTTTTGTTTACGTTTTCCGGCAATAGTGATTTTGCTGGTGCGATAACGGATTCCTATGCATTTACCGTTCAGCTTTTTAACTCGCTGTTTTCATTTGCATGCATTTCAGTCCTTTGCTTTATATACAGCCGTGACTCCCAGCAGCTGGAGGGGAAGCTTGTTGAATACAATGTGCAGCTTGTTAATCAGGCCAATACCGACCCGCTTACCGGACTTAACAACAGGCGCAGGACGATGGAACATATGCAGCAGCTCATATCAGATACCAAGACGAGCTGTGTATGTGTAAGTATTTGTGATATTGACTTTTTCAAGAAGGTTAATGATACCTATGGTCACGATATAGGAGATAAGGTTCTTAAATCATTAGCCCAGACGATGGTTTCCTCGCTTGACGAGGGCTGCTTTGTATCCAGATGGGGAGGAGAGGAATTCCTTATTGTATTCGCCAATATTAACGGCGATGAGGCATTTGTAAAGCTCCAGAACCTTCGCAATAAGATATCCCAGCTTAATTTTGAAGTGAAGGATCGCTCGTTTAAGGTCACTTTAACTTATGGTCTTGCCGAATATGATTTTCATTCGGATATTCTTGACTTTATCAAAGAGGCTGATGACAAGCTGTATCTGGGCAAGGAAAACGGAAGAGATCAGGTTGTATTCTGATAATCTTATATTTTGCATCTCTTTTCTCTCTTTTCTGGTGAAACGTTAATCAACTTATTATGGAGGGAAATATGGACACAAAAAAACTTATCGAAGATGGTAAATCGATTCTCGGAATAGAATTCGGTTCTACTCGTATTAAGGCTGTGCTTATTGATGAGGCAGGCACACCTATCGCATCAGGCTCCCATGAATGGGAAAATCAGCTGCTTAACGGAATATGGACATACTCGCTCGATGCCGTATGGGATGGACTTAGGGACTGCTATGCGGACCTTACGCGGGACGTTAAGACTCAGTATGGCGCAGAAATAACAAAATTTGCATCAATCGGTTTCTCGGCGATGATGCACGGTTATCTTGCATTTAATGAAAAGGATGAACTTCTCGTTCCTTTCAGAACCTGGCGCAACACTATTACGGGTGAGGCCGCCGAGAAGCTGACAAAGGAATTTAATTACAACATTCCTCAGCGCTGGAGTATTTCCCATCTTTATCAGTCAATTCTCAATAATGAAGAACATGTTAAGGATATTGCGTTCTTTACAACCCTTGCAGGCTATGTTCACTGGCAGCTTACAGGACAGAAGGTTTTGGGAGTGGGCGATGCTTCGGGTATGTTCCCTATAGATATAAGCACATCTGATTATGATAAGAAGATGATCGATAAATTCAATGCGCTCATTTCACCTATGGGTTATGGCTGGAAGCTTGAGGATATTCTTCCTAAGATTCTGCTTGCAGGTGAAAATGCCGGGACATTAACTGATGAAGGTGCTAAGCTGCTTGATCCTTCGGGTAAGCTTGAGGCAGGTATTATGCTTTGTCCTCCCGAAGGTGATGCGGGAACAGGAATGGCTGCTACGAATTCCGTTGCAAAGCGCACAGGCAATATATCCGCAGGTACCTCCGTATTTGCAATGGTTGTTCTTGAGAAGGATTTGACAAAGGTTTATCCGCAGATTGACCTTGTAACTACTCCGGATGGTGCACTTGTTGCTATGGTTCACTGCAATAACTGCACATCGGAAATGAACGCATGGGTTAACCTTTTTGATGAACTCGGCAAGCTTATGGGCAACAGCTATGACAAGAATTCTCTGTTTACAAACCTTTATAATGTTGCACTTAAGGGCGATGCGGATTGCGGCGGATTATTATCTTATAATTATTTCTCGGGTGAGCATGTAACGGGCTTTGATGAAGGCGCTCCCTTATTTGTAAGAAAAGCAGATGATTCCTTTACGCTTGCAAACTTCATGAGAATGCATCTCTACTCGGCACTTGCTTCCTTAAAGACAGGTCTTGATCTTCTTATTAAGGAGGAAGGCGTTAAGGTTGATGAGATGTTTGGACATGGCGGTTTCTTTAAGACAAAGGGTGTGGGTCAGAAGGTAGCGGCTGCAGCCATAAATGCACCCGTATCAGTTATGGAAACAGCCGGTGAAGGCGGTGCATGGGGCATAGCGCTTCTTGCTTCTTATATGATAAATAAGGCAGATGATATGTCACTTCAGGATTACCTTAATAAGGTAATATTCGCAGATCAGGCGGGTTCTAAGATGGAGGCCGACCCTGCGGATGTTGAGGGCTTTGATAAATTTATGGTTAAGTTTACAAAGGGTCTTGCAATTGAGCATGCCGCAGTTGATAATCTGTAATTTGGAAGGGGCTTTAAATCCCCTCACTTAAGCTGATCTTAAATATAAAGGAGAATTAAAATGCTTAGGAAACTTAAACAGCAGGTGTATGAAGCAAACATGCTTCTTCCTAAATATGGCCTCGTGACTTTTACATGGGGTAATGTGAGCGGGATCGACCGTAAAAAAGGCTTGTTTGTAATAAAGCCGAGCGGAGTGGATTATGAGCTGCTTACACCCGATGACATGGTCGTAATGGACCTTAACGGCAACCAGATAGAGGGCAGGTATAAGCCATCATCAGATACGCCTACACATATTGAAATATATAAGGCTTTTCCCGAAGTGGGCGGTGTAGTGCATACACATTCCTCTTATGCAACGAGCTGGGCGCAGGCAGGCCGCAGCATTCCCTGCTACGGAACGACTCATGCGGATTATTTCTATGGAGAGATTCCATGCCTGCGATGCCTTAACAAGGATGAGATTGAGTCGGCTTATGAAGAGAATACCGGACATCTTATCGTAAATGAATTTAAGCGTATGCAAAAGGATCCCGTGGCAGTTCCCGGTGTATTATGTAAAAATCACGGTCCCTTTTCATGGGGCAAGGATGCCATGGAAGCGGTGCATAATGCCGTTGTAATAGAAGAGGTTGCCAAGATGGCATACAGGGCTGAGCTTATCAACAAAGATATTGAAAGCGCACCCAAGGAGCTTATGGATAAGCATTATTTCAGGAAGCACGGCGAAAATGCTTATTATGGACAGAATTAAGTTTGGTTATCTAAATATTGCTTGATTTAAGTGCTGTTGGCCAAGCCTTCGGGCTTGGCCTTTTTTATCGCAGAAGCGGCGAGGGGAATATGTCAGCATTCGCTGACTGCCGCCTCGCGGGCGGGTAGGTGCTGGATGAATCAGGAAAGAATTATTAAATATCCTTTAAGAAATAAATTGTATCTTTTGATAATTGTTGCAATCGTGCCTTTTTTGCTTGTTACGGTTTATTTGCTGATTTCGCTGATAAATTACAGTAATGCTTACGATGATATTGCGAGCAATATGACGATAGCCAATAATTACAATCTGAATTTCAAGGAGGATATGGATGAGAGCCTGTACAAACTGGCCGTTGGTTCGGTTACGTTTGATACTATTGACGATGATAAGACCTTAAAGAATCCTTATATTCTTATTGAGGAGCTGCGCAGTGATTTTGTGGGTCTTATGAATATAACAACAGATGCTGAATCACAAAGCTGGCTGATGTCTCTGATAAGAAATATTGATACTTTGGAGGACAGGGTTGACGATATAAGAAAAAGCATAAATGATGGAAGTACATATGCCGACAACATGGAGATGCTTGATAATAATATCTATATCTTAACGGACCTTATTCAGGATGATATACAGTACTATATTTATTATCAGACTAAAAATATTGAAAGCTTAAAAACAATTCTTAATGAGCAGATCAAATCCTTTATGATCATGATCATCATAATAACGGTAGTTCTGGTCATACTGGAAATAATAATATCCGGATATACGCTTAATAATATTACGAGGCCCATCGATGAATTATGCAGTGTTACGCAGAAAATCGCGAAGGGAAATTTTGAAATCAGGGCGGGGGTATATACAAATGATGAACTGGCTATATTGGCTGAAAGTACAAATGATATGGCCAGAAATCTTCAGATAATGGTGAACCATATCAAGGAAGATGAGCGAAAGATGCGCCATGCGGAGCTGCGCCTTCTGCAGGAGCAGATAAACCCGCATTTCTTATATAATACACTGGATACGATAGTCTGGCTGATAGAATCGGGGGATCCTGATGTTGCCGTTGACATGGTAATGTCTTTGTCTGAATTTTTCAGACTTGTCTTAAGCAAAGGCAAAGAGTATATCACAATAAGGGAAGAAGAGCAGCATATCAGAAGTTATCTTCAGATTCAGCAGGTCAGATATCACGATATACTTGAGTACAATATTGATATAGATGAAGAAATATACGAATATAAGATACTGAAGCTGACATTGCAGCCGCTTATTGAGAATTCATTATATCATGGCATTAAGTATAAAAGAGCGATGGGCTCCATAAATGTAACCGGTAAAAAGCAGGATGAGAAAATAATACTTAAGGTTGCTGATACCGGCGTCGGGATGGATGAGGAAACGCTTAATCTGCTTAGAGAGAAAATCAAGCGTCCCTGTAAGGAAACAGATGCCGGATTCGGGCTTGCAAATGTTAATGAACGCATCAGAATGAATTTCGGACAGGAATATGGTATGAATATAGATTCTTCTGAAGGCGCGGGGACGACAGTAACTGTCACTATTCCGGCCGTTATGGAAATTTTGCCTTAAAGTAAGCGAGATATATTATGAAAAAGCGTATTATTAAAAAAATCCCATATATTGCTGCATTTTTATGTATCTTAATGATGCTGGCCGGCTGTTCCCTAAATTCATTTGATATTAACGGTCAAAATATAAACGCCTCTGAGGATGTGCTGGACGATAATCTTATTGTAGTAGGCATATCACAGCTTGGCTCCGAATCGGTATGGAGATCTGCACATACCGTGTCGATACAGAATGCCTTTACCAAGGAAAAGGGATATTTTATGATTTTTAATAATGCACGGCAGAAGCAGGAAAATCAGATAAAAGCTTTAAGAAGCTTTATATCACAAAGAGTTGATTACATTGTATTTGCACCGGTTATAGAAGACGGATGGGATACGGTTCTTAAAGAGGCTAAGGATGCAGGTATTCCGGTTATACTTATGGACAGGACAATTTCCGTAAAGGATGAATCCCTGTATACAACACGTGTCGGTATTGATGCAAGGGATGAGGGTGAAAAGGCTGCAAGATGGCTTGAAGAAGAACTTATAAAAGAGGGCAGGCAGAACGAAGACATAAATATAGTGGTCATACAGGGAACAAGCGGTTCTTCTTCGCAAAGAGGCAGAACCATAGGCTTTGGTGCAATAAGCGATACGCATGATAACTGGCATATCTTAACGCAGGTGGATGGCGATTTTACAACCTTAAAGGGTAAAGAAGCAATGCAGCAGATATTAAAGCTTTACGGAAATGACTTTGATGTGCTGGTGTGTCAGAATGATGATATGGCTTTGGGTGCGATTGAAGCGCTTGACGAGGCCGGTATTAAGACGGGAATAGGTGAAGATATTGCGCTGATTTCTTTTGACGCGACCCACGAAGCGCTGCAGCTTGTGCAGGAGGGAATAATAAATGTTGATGTGGAATGTAATCCTGAGCAGGGTGAATATATTTCGGAAGTCATTCAAAAGCTTGAGGCGGGTGAAGCGGTTGAAAAGGTATACCTGGTAGAAGAAAAGGTTTTTACCAGGGATAATGTTGATGAATATATTGACAACAGAAATTATTGATACGGTGAGGCAATATGTTAAAAATATTTTTGGTAGAAGATGAAAGCATTATGAGAGAGGGCCTAAGGGATAATATTCCCTGGCAGCAATACGGCTATGAATTTGTCGGTGAAGCAAGTGATGGAGAAATGGCGCTTCCACTTATCCGGAAAACACAGCCCGATGTGCTTATAACGGATATTAAGATGCCTTTTATGGATGGGCTGGCATTGTCTGAACTTGTGATGAAGGAACTTCCTGATACAAAAATCGTAATAATAAGCGGTCATGATGAATTCGAACTTGCCAGAAAAGCGATACAGATAGGCGTTGAGCAATATCTTCTTAAACCGATAACACGCTCGGCACTGCAGAAGGTGCTGCTTGATATACGTGAAAAGATAGAGAATGAGAATACCAAAAAGAATTATCTTGAGGAATATCTTCTGGAAAATCATGAGTATGAACAGTTTGCCAGAAGAAACTTTTTCGAAAAGGTTTTCTCGGGTTCAATGCCGGTGCAGACCATATATTCTGAAGCGAAAAAGCTTGACATACAGATAGATGCCTCTAATTATAATTTGATTTTCTTCAACATACAGCAAGAGGGTAATGAAACGGATTCACATGAGGATTCGAGGGAGTATATCCTTGAAAATATCCAGAGGACATTTATGAGAAACACCGAATATTTGATGTTCAGATTAAATGCCAATTCGTACGGTGTTCTTATTATGAGTGATGAAGAACATGTAGATAAACTGACTGCGCGCGGGGTAGAAATCATAAAACGGGCCGTTGATAATCTGGGGGAAAATGTTGAATGGACGATTGCTTCTTCAAGCCCTGTAAACAGACTCAGCCTGCTGCCGGAGTGCTACAAAGAGGTTAATAGAATATTCTCTTATAGATTTTTGATTCCGAATGTTCATGTACTGGATAAAGATATGGTGCGGGAATTATCGGAAAATGAAAATAATTCAAGCTATGATAAGCTTGATGCTTCACAGGTTGATCCCGAAATATTAAAAAGCTTTTTAAATAGGGGCACACTTGATGAGGTGGATGATTTTGCTGCGGGTTATATTGAAAGCCTTGGGGAACCCTTAAAATCAAAACTGTTCAGGGACTATATGCTGCTGAATGTACGGTTTGCGGTATTATCCTACGTCCAGTCGATAGGCGGGAATCAGGAGGAGTTTTTGTCGGGTATTGCATTAAACAGAGAAAATGAAATAGTATCCGAAGGCTCTGAAATGAAAAAATATATGATCACGCTGCTTTCGGGTGCGATTGAACTGCGTGATGAAAAGGAAAACAATCAGAGCAAATATATTTTAAAGAAAGCAATACAATATATAGATGAAAGATATACGCTGGATACTTTGTCACTTAATGAGGTGTCTTCAGTTGTGAATGTAAGTCCTAATTATTTCAGCTCTGTTTTTTCAACGGAGATGGGGCAGACCTTTGTTGAATATATTACGGATAAACGTATGGAAAAAGCCAAGAAGCTTTTGAGGACAACGGAGAAGCTTTCAGGAGATATTGCAAACGAAGTAGGATACAAGGATCCGCATTATTTCAGCTTCGTTTTTAAAAAGACGCAGGGAATCACTCCGAGAGAGTATAGGAACGGCAAAGAGCAGATTTAACTCAGTCGGAGTCCAAATCCGCTCCTGATGAATTGTTTTTTAGAACAATATCACTGCTGCGTTTTATGATTTTCCAGGAAAGCGCCGTGCGCGGAATTGTTTCGCCGTTTATTAATCTGATAAGACTTTCGCATATAATTGCCGTAAGCTCTCCTTTTTTGTGGGAAAGCGAGGTTATATGTGAAGATGCAAAATCGCTCAGATAACTATTATCAAATGAAATGATGCTTATATCCTCAGGCACCCTGATTCCGGACTGTGAAAACGTTTTTATAAGCCAATATGCCACTTCGTCATTTTGACAGATGACTGCCGTGGATTTTTTGAAAAAATCCACGGAGTGTTTTATAAAGGCGGATTTATCGTGTAAGCGAAGCATGCGTATATCATTATCATAATACCAGCAGACCATATCATCACGCGGGACAATGCCATAATCACTGGCTGCTGTCAAAAATCCATTGTATCTGTTTATTCCGCAGATATCATCCCTGTTAAGAAATAAAGAAATATTTGTATGACCATTTAGAATAAGATGCTTCCCTGCAATGTACCCGCCAAAAACATCATCAGCGCGGATGCATGGATGAGAGGAAAGATTAGGGTTTGCTGCCCATATAAATAAAAGCTTGCAGCCGCTGCTTTTAAGATGCTCATATGCTTCTGCATTTGGACTTGGGAGAGAAGATTTAACAGGCTCTACCACAATGCCGGAGTAACCTTCGCGCATGATATTTTCAAGAAGAGCCCGCTCGGATAAATAACTGTTTTCATGTCTGAATATATCCGCTTTATAGCCGGCTTTTTGAAATTGGGTCCGTAATTCACTGATAAAATTCGGAAAAATATAATCACTGTCAGAGCCAACGATTATTGCGATTCGTCTGGCTTGATTTTTTGCCTGAAAGTTGATATAAGTACCGCTTCCCTGCTTTTTGACAATAAGATTATCTTTTTCGAGAATGGATAGTGCCTCCCTGATGGTCTGGCGGCTTACATGATATTTATCGCATAAAGCTTTCTCGGTCGGAAGTTTATTGGCGCCGGATAGCGCAGAAGCCTCAAGCTGCTCTCTTAATATATTTGACAGACGGATATATTTTGGAATCATATCAGATGACCTCATATTGTTAAATTAAGTATTGTAAGAAAAAATTGAAATTTTAATTCAGGAAGCTTCTTAAAAACAGTTTGATATAAAATAAAAAAACAAATTTACGATGAAAAAATCAAAAAAACAGTTGTTAAAAATAAAAAAATCGATAAAAGAAAAATAAAAGAATCCGTTAAAATTATGTTTACTGAATATTAAAAAAATTAACTAAAATAAGGAAAAATCGTAAAAAAACAATCTAAATTTGATTTAAAAATCAAATTTGTCTGTTTTTTGATGATAATATATAGAAATTTGTATTGTCAATAGGCACAAAAAGATTAAAACCGCCTTTTTTGCAATTGCGCAGCTAAATTTAATGGAATAAAGTTAGTTTGCGGGAACGATGAGGTTCCCAAAACAAACAATTTTTCATTAAGAAAAGGGAGGAAAATCTAATGAAGAAAAAAGTTCTTAGTGCATTACTTGCAACAGCAATGGTAGCTACGCTCTTAGCAGGCTGCGGCAGCACAGCTTCCACAACAGCAGCACCGGCAGAGGCAGCAACAGAAGAAGCAGCACCTGCAGAAGAGGCTGCAGCAGAAGACGCAGCACCTGCAGAAGAAGCAGCAGGCGGAGATCTTATTACTGTTGGTTTTGCACAGGTTGGTCATGAGTCAGATTGGAGAACAGCTTCAACAAATTCTTGCCAGACAGTATTCTCACAGGAGAATGGTTATGATCTTCAGTTTGTAGATTGTGACAATGATTCAGCTGTACAGCTTGAGGCAGTCAGAACATTTATCGAGCAGGATGTTGATTACATCATCATCGACCCTATCGTTTCAACAGGTTGGGATACAGTTCTTACAGAGTGCGAAGATGCAGGAATTCCCGTTATCGTTATTGACCGTACAATTGATGACTCTGACAAGTATATCTCATGGGTTGGATCAAACTTCTTAACAGAAGGTCAGGCAGCCGGCGAATGGCTTAAGGCATATGCTGATGCTAAGGGAATCACAGAGATCAACGCTCTTGTAATCGAAGGTTCTACAGGCGCTTCTGCAGCAATCGGACGTACAGACGGATTCAAGGAAATCGCTGACAGAGAAGGCTGGACAATCCTTGATTCACAGTCAGGTGACTTCACACAGGACGGCGGCCAGGAAGTTATGGAGTCTTACTGCAAGTCTTATGAAGGCAAGTTCAACGTTGTTGTTTGCCAGAATGATAACGAAGCATTTGGTGCTATGGATGCTATGAAGGCAGCCGGTGTTTCTTACGGCGTTGACGGCGATGTAATCCTTATTTCTTTCGATGCTTGTACAGCAGGTCTTGAGTATGTAATGGCAGGCGATATCACAGCAGACTTCGAGTGCAACCCTCTTGCAGCTCCTTTCGTAGAGGAAGTTATCCAGACTCTTGCAGCAGGCGGAACACCTGAGAAGGAAGTTTACATGGTTGAGCATTGGTACGTAAATGAAGATATCCTTTCAGATATCACAGTTAACGGCGAGAAGCAGGATCTTACAGTTGTTGATCAGGCTATCATTGACGCTCAGTACTAGGATTGACAGACCCGAGTATGTAGTGACTTAAAAAAATACGGGGAGGCTGAAATGCCTCCCTTTTTCAAAAAGGAAAGGATGAAAAAATGGACAATAATGTTGTATTGACCATGCGTGGGATCTCCATGACTTTCCCGGGTGTTAAAGCTTTGGATAATGTTGACTTTACCTTACGCGCAGGCGAAATCCATGCGCTTATGGGAGAAAACGGTGCCGGAAAGTCGACTCTTATCAAGTGCCTGACCGGTATAAATGCTTTTGAAAGCGGAGAAATTCACGTAGACGGAATAAATGGTCCTGTTGTTAACCATTCAACAATGGAAGCTCAGCAAAAAGGCATTTCTACCGTTTATCAGGAAGTAAATCTCTGCCCGAATTTAAGCGTTGCCGAGAATCTTTTCATAGGCAGGGAACCAAGGACAAAGCTTGGGCTTGTTGACTGGAAAAAAATGAATTCCATGGCTGATGAGCTGATGAAGAATCTGGATATCAAAGTGGATGTAACTCAAATACTTGATGAATATTCATTAGCACTTCAGCAGATGATTGCCATAGCACGTGCAGTTGATATGAAGTCAAAGGTACTTATTCTGGACGAACCCACTTCATCCCTTGATGATAATGAAGTTGAAAAATTATTCGGAATGATGCGCCGGCTTAGGGACGAAGGTGTAGGCATAATATTTGTCACGCATTTTTTGGAACAGGTATATGCTGTTTGCGACAGAATTACTGTTTTAAGAAATGGTCAGCTTGTTGGCGAATATCCGATAGAAGATTTACCGAGAGTTAAGCTTGTTGCTGCTATGATGGGTAAGGAATTTGATGATCTTGCAGCCATTAAATCAGATGCAGGCAAGGATTTTTCGAATGCGGATCTTATGATTGATGCAAAAGGTCTTTCGCATAAAGGAACAATAAAACCGTTTGATCTTGATATACACAAGGGAGAAGTAGTAGGACTTACCGGATTGCTGGGATCCGGGCGTTCAGAACTCGCAAGAGTTATTTACGGTGCCGATAAGAATCAGACGGGTGCGCTTAAGGTAAACGGTAAAGAAGTGAATATCAAGACACCGCTTGATGCCATGAATCTGGGAATGGGATTGCTTCCTGATGATAGAAAAGCAGAGGGTATTGTAGGCGATCTTACCGTACGTGAGAATATAATTCTTGCCCTTCAGTCAAAGCGCGGAATGTTTAAGCTTCTTCCCATGAAGGAGCAGATAGAGATTGCTGACAGATATATTGATCTTTTGCAGATTAAGACCTCAAGTAAGGAGACACTTGTAAAGCAGCTTTCGGGTGGTAATCAGCAGAAAGTCATTCTGGCGAGATGGCTTGCGACAAATCCTGATTTTCTCATTCTTGATGAGCCTACGCGTGGTATTGACATCGGTACTAAGACAGAGATTCAAAAGCTCGTTGTGCAGCTTGCGAATGAAGGAAAGAGTCTTATATTCATATCATCTGAAATAGAAGAGATGCTCAGAACCTGTAATAAAATGGCAGTACTTAGAGATGGCCAAAAGGTAGGAGAGGTTACGGGTGAGAATCTTACACAGGAAGGTATTATGAGGGCAATTGCAGGAGGTGAACAGAATGAGTAGTATTAAAAAAATCACAAGCAAAAAGCTCTTTCTTCCTATTTTTTGCATGATTTTGGTTATGGCAACAAATATCATTTACGATGTTGCAAACGGTAATGCCGCACTTAACTTCTTTTCAATTTCAATAAAGAACGGGGTTTTGTACGGACGACTTATTGATATATTAAATCGAGGAAGTGAAATTGCGATACTGGCAATAGGTATGACACTTGTTGTATCTGCTTCTGCAGGAACTGATATTTCGGTAGGATCTGTCATGTCATTATCAGCATCATTTTGCTGTATGCTTCTTGCGGGCTATGGAGTTTCATCTACGAATGACCTGGCTGTGCCGCTTATTGTCGGAGTACTTGCGGGTGTTCTGCTTGCATGCGTGTGCGGGGCATTTAATGGATTTATGGTTTCGTATCTGAATGTACAGCCAATGGTGGCGACACTTATATTGTTTTCCGCTGCAAGAGCTGTAGGACTTTTATGCTGCAACAACCTTATTGTTTATGTAAGAAATGATTCCTTTAAGTTTTTCGGCGGTTATGCCGGATTATTACCTACACCGATAATTATCGCAGCAATTTGCATTTTAATCGTATCCATAGTGCTTAAGAAGACTTCCTTAGGCCTTCAGGTTCAGTCTGTTGGTATTAATAAGGATGCATCGAGGATTGCAGGTATCAACTCTAAGAGAATTATTTTCGCCTGCTATGTAATCTGCGGCCTGATGGCAGGTATAGCCGGGATAGTTGCATCGTCAAGAATCTCTTCTGCAGATTCGAATAATATTGGACTTAACTATGAACTTGATGCAATCCTTGCAGTCGCACTTGGCGGCAATTCGCTTGGAGGCGGTAAGTTCTCACTTGCAGGATCGATAATAGGTGCATTTACCATTCAGGCAATTACGACAACACTTTATGCGCTTGGAGTTTCATCAGATGTTGCACCTGTTTACAAGGCAATCATTGTTATAGTAATCGTAGCTCTTCAGGCAACACCGCTTAAGGATTATATTAAACGCCAGTCCTTGAAAAGAGCAGCAGGAAAGGAGGCAGCATAATGAAGAAAAAGAAGATTAATTCTAATACTGTTCTTTTGCTGATAACGATTGCGCTTTTTGCCGTAATGTACGCAATTGGATGTGCGGTATACGGAAATAAGGGTTTCTCGCATTTGCAGACATTTCTTAATATACTCATAAACAATGCAGGACTTTTATGCATAGCATGCGGTATGACCTGCGTAATGCTGACCGGAGGAATAGATATTTCGGTTGGTGCTGTCGTGGCAATGGATTGTATGTTTTTGTCAGTCGGAATAGAGCAATGGGAAATGAATCCTGTTCTTCTATGCATTCTGATTCTTGTTATGGGTGTTGTTTTGGGACTTGTGATGGGATTTTGTGTAGGCGTTCTGGAGATTCAGCCTTTTATCACAACCATGGCGGGAATGTTTTTCTGCCGCGGCATGACGGCTGTTATCAGTACTGATCAGGTTTCAATAACAAAGAATGAGGCATTTGTTGCACTGTGTAATGCCAAGATCAAGCTTCCGTTTGGCTCATATACGAACAGCAAAGGAGTTCTTCAAATTCCGTTTCTCAGAGTTCCGGTAGTGATTTCATTACTTGTGCTTGTCGCCGTATTTCTTATGCTGCGCTATACTAAATTCGGACGAAGTCTGTATGCGGTAGGCGGTAATGAGACATCTGCTGCCATGATGGGTCTTAATGTTAAGGCTACTAAAGTAAAGGCATATGTGCTCTCGAGCGTACTGTGCTCAATAGGCGGTATATGCTTCTGCATGAATACAATGTCAGGATCTGTCAGACAGGCTCTCGGTCTTGAAATGGATGCCATTTCATCGGCGGTTATCGGCGGTACATTATTAACAGGCGGTGTTGGCAACGTGATTGGATCACTTTTCGGTGTGCTCATAAACGGTACCATTTCCACACTTGTTAAGACAAATGGTAAGCTTTTAAGTTCATGGTCAAATATTGCAGTTGCTGCACTTTTATGCTTCTTTATAGTGCTTCAGGCAATCTTTGCAAAGATTAAGGAATCAGGCAAAAACTGATACTGCAGATCAGAAGGCGAACGCTGACATATTTCTTTCGCCGTCTCTTCGATATAGAGAAAAACCGGCTCGCAAACGCGGGCCGGTTTTTCTTTGATGAATATTTTTTTGATAGCGCAAGCGGTTGCGCATTGACTTTAACGCATTTATGTATATAATTATACTGTCGGCATAGGAAACAATGATGTTAATCCATCACCTTGCCTTTAACTTGTGACGGATTAAGTACATATGCATGGATCGCACGTAATGGTCTAAAGGACAGACCATAAGTGCTCATACCGATA
>R03__coassemble_157_pt1 | contig 43632 bp, 30 predicted proteins | sample R03__metabat2_low_PE_060 | metagenome-assembled genome bin R03
TTTTTGATGAAATAGAAAAGGCACATCCCGATGTATTCAATATCCTTCTGCAGATCCTTGATGACGGCCATGTCACGGATTCCGCGGGACGTAAGGTAAGCTTTAAGAATACGATAATAATCATGACATCAAATGCAGGCGCGAATCGCATCGTGGAGCCTAAAAAGCTTGGTTTTGCGGCTTTAGCGGATGAAAAGGGCGACCATGAGCGCATGAAGGGCGGCGTCATGGAAGAAGTAAAGCGCATCTTCAGACCTGAATTTATCAACAGAATAGATGAAGTCATCGTATTCAGGATGCTTAACGATGAGGACTTAAAGAAAATCGTAGGCATACAGACAGATCTTTTGGGGCAAAGGGCTAAGGAAGAGCGCGGCATGACCTTGAGATTTACGGATTCGGCCAAAAAGGCTGTTGCCAAAAAGGGAAATGATAAAAAGTACGGTGCCCGTCCCATTAAGAGGGCGGTGCAGACCATGATAGAGGATCCTCTTGCGATGGCAATACTTTCGGGGAAAATCAAAGAGGGCGATACGGTAAGAATAACGGCAAAAGGCGATGAAATAGTTATAGAATCTGTTTAGGAGAGTTTAAGGAGGGTACATTAATGTCAGCAGTTACAGAACTTATTCGCACAGAATCAGATGGAAGATTAAGCTTCGGTAATCATGAGCTTAAAGAGAAGGCCAAGAAGGAAGATTTCGAGAAAGGCGGCAACCTTTACAAGGTTAAGACCTTCTGCGAGATGACCAAGCTTGAAAGAGACGGAATGCTGGTATACGAATCTGTTCCGGGAACAAGCGTTAATAATTTTGAAATAACAAAGGACAGTGTGATTTTCACCGTATGCGGCAATGAGGATGCCATGATAACCTTAGACCTTGCCGAGGAGACGGAATATGAGATATTTGTGGGCGGCAAATCACATGGCAAGATGAAGTCCAACTTAGCCGGAAAGCTTAACATAAGCGTGGAGCTTGCCGGAGAGGGAGAGATCGAGATAAAGATCACTGAATAACTATGGCGCAGGGCAAAAAGTCCACAGCATTTTTCTGCAACGAGTGCGGTTATGAATCCTCCAAATGGATGGGGCAGTGCCCCTCCTGCAGGGCCTGGAATACCTTTGCGGAGGAGATAGTTGCAAAAAACAAAACAAAGGGTTCATCCTTTGCGGCATCACCCTCGACAACCCCGACAGCGATAACAAAGGTTGCTCTTCGGGATACAGAGAGGATTACCACGCATATAGGTGAGCTTGACAGAGTATTGGGAGGCGGAATAGTACCGGGCTCCCTTGTTTTGGTTGGCGGAGATCCGGGGATCGGCAAATCAACACTTCTTTTGCAGGTATGCAAGAAATTGTCTGACGACGGAAATAAGATTTTATACGTATCGGGAGAAGAGTCGCTTAATCAGATCAAGATGAGGGCGGAGAGGATCGGAAGCTTTAGTGATAATCTGCTTTTGCTCTGCCAGACGGATCTTGCGGATATTGAGGCTGTTATACGAAAGGAAAAGCCGGGTGCTGTAATAATCGATTCCATCCAGACCATGTACTGCGAAGAGGTATCCTCTGCGCCGGGCTCCGTATCACAGGTAAGAGAGGCTACGAACATACTCCTTCAGATAGCCAAAGGCCTTAATATTACTGTATTTATCGTGGGACATGTTACAAAGGAGGGTACTGTTGCCGGACCAAGGGTTCTTGAGCATATGGTTGATACGGTGCTCTATTTTGAAGGAGACCGCTATGCCTCCTACAGGATACTCAGGGCCGTTAAGAACAGGTTTGGCTCCACCAATGAAATAGGCGTATTCGAAATGCGAAGCGAGGGCCTTATCGAGGTTAAAAATCCTTCGCAGTTCATGCTTGAAGGGCGTCCTGAAAACAGCAGCGGTTCAGCTGTCGCCTGCTGCCTTGAAGGGACACGCCCCATGCTTATGGAGATACAGGCACTTGTGTGCCGCAGTTCATTTCCCGTGCCGCGCCGCCAGGCGACAGGATGTGATTTTAACAGGGTAAATCTTTTAATGGCCGTGCTTGAGAAAAGGTGCCGTCTTAAACTGGGTGAGTGCGACGCATACGTTAATGTTGCGGGCGGACTTAAGCTGAATGAACCGGCGGTTGACCTTGGAATGGTAATGGCCATTATTTCTTCTTTTGAAAATATTGTTTTGCCGCATGAGCTTGCCGCCTTTGGGGAAGTGGGCCTAAGCGGTGAGGTAAGGGCGGTTTCATCCCCCGAGGTGCGCGCCTGCGAAGCACTTAAGCTGGGCTTTTCAAAAATCATGCTTCCAAAGAGCGCCCTTTCGGCCATTAAGGATGTTGATAGGAATGCACTTATCGGTGTTGAAAATATTGCTGATGTTATTGCTTACATGAAAGGAGTCAATCGTGGTTAGGCGTATCTATGTTGAAAAAAAGGAAAATTATGCCGCAGCGGCGGCATCCCTTAAGGCAGACCTTAAGGGTTATCTGGGACTTAACGGTCTTGAAGAGGTAAGAGTATTAATACGCTATGATGTTGAAAATCTTGATGATGAGGTATTTACCGAAGCTGAAAAATGCGTATTTTCAGAGCCGCCGGTTGACTGCTTATATGAAGAGGATTTCCCCCGCAAAGATACTGACAGGATATTTTCCGTCGAATATCTTCCCGGCCAGTTTGACCAAAGAGCCGACTCTGCAGTGCAGTGCGTTCAGTTTATGAAGGAGGATGCATCTCCCATCATCCGTACGGCAACAACCTATTGCTTTAGCGGAAGGCTTTCCGATGAAGAATTTGATTCGATAAAGAATTACTGCATTAACCCTGTTGATTCAAGGGAGACAGGCTTTGATAAGCCGGATACGCTCGTTGTGAATTATGATGAGCCTGAGGATATTGTGATTTTCGACGGCTTTAGGGAAATGGCGGAGGATGAACTTAAGAAATTATACAATTCCTTAAACCTTGCCATGACCTTTAAGGACTTCCTTCATATACAGAATTATTTTAAGGGCGAAGAAAATCGCGATCCTTCAATGACTGAAATAAGGGTTCTTGATACCTACTGGTCGGATCATTGCAGGCACACGACATTTTCAACGGAGCTTAAGGATATTGATTTTGGCGAAGGCTACTATAAAAAGCCAATTGAAGATACCTATAAGGATTATATTAAAACAAGAGAAGACCTTTACGCAGGAAGAAAGGATAAGTTCATCTGCCTTATGGACTTGGCTCTTATAGGCATGAAAGAGCTTAAGAAGCAGGGCAAGCTTACCGATCAGGAGGAGTCGGATGAGATAAATGCCTGCTCTATCGTAGTGCCGGTTGAAATCGACGGCGTAACCGAAGAGTGGCTTGTATCCTTTAAGAACGAGACACATAACCATCCTACCGAGATAGAACCCTTCGGCGGTGCGGCAACCTGCTTAGGCGGCGCCATAAGGGATCCGCTTTCGGGAAGAAGCTATGTATATCAGGCAATGCGTGTAACCGGCGCAGCAGACCCGACCCTTCCCATGTCGGCAACCTTAAAGGGCAAGCTTCCGCAAAAGAAGCTTGTAAGGGGCGCAGCAGGCGGATATTCCTCCTATGGCAACCAGATAGGACTTGCAACAGGCTATGTAAAGGAAATATATCATCCCAACTATGTTGCAAAGCGTATGGAAATAGGCGCTGTTATGGGTGCTGCTCCAAGGAAAAATGTGCTTAGGGCGACTTCTGACCCCGGCGATATCGTGATTTTGCTTGGCGGGCGTACCGGAAGAGACGGCTGCGGCGGTGCAACGGGTTCTTCAAAGGCCCATACCGTTAAATCGATCGAGGTATGCGGTGCCGAGGTTCAAAAGGGAAATGCACCTACGGAGCGTAAGCTGCAGAGACTTTTCAGGCGCCCCGAGGCATCACGTCTTATAAGAAAGTGCAATGATTTCGGTGCCGGCGGTGTGTCGGTTGCGATTGGTGAGCTTGCCGACGGACTTCTTATAAATCTTGATCTTGTACCTAAAAAATACGCAGGTCTTGACGGAACGGAGCTTGCAATTTCCGAGAGCCAGGAGAGAATGGCTGTTGTGATTGCACCCGGCGACGTTGATGAATTCATGGGATATGCGGCCGAAGAAAATCTTGAGGCGGTATGTGTGGCTACGGTAACAAGCGAGCCGCGTCTTGTGCTTAAATGGCGTGATAAGGAAATAGTCAATTTGTCCCGCGCCTTTCTTGATACAAACGGTGCCCATCAGGAGACAAAGGTTTTTGTAGAGATCCCCGGGAATGACAATTTCTTCGATAAGCCGGTTATTGAAAGCGTTGATGAAGATGTTAAGAGGGCTGATTTTAAGGCAGCGCTTATGCATACCTTATCTGACCTTAACGTCTGCTCGCAGAAGGGTCTTGTTGAGATGTTTGATGCGTCGATAGGCGCAGGCACGGTAGTAATGCCCTATGGCGGTAAATCACAGCTTTCTGAGATCCAGACCATGATAGCAAAGCTTCCTGTCCTTAAGGGAAAGTGTGATACGGTTACCATGATGAGCTATGGCTTTAACCCGTATTTATCAAGCTTTTCGCCCTATCACGGTGCCATATATGCGATCGTTGAATCCGTTGCCAAAATCACGGCCTCAGGCGGTGATTATTCCAAAATAAGATTTACCTTTCAGGAGTACTTTAGGAGAATGTCAGAAGATCCCGCAAGATGGAGCCAGCCCTTCGCGGCCCTGCTTGGCGCGTACCGGGCGCAGATGGCACTTTCACTTCCTTCAATCGGCGGTAAGGATTCTATGTCCGGAACCTTCCAGGATATTGATGTTCCGCCTACGCTTGTATCCTTTGCGGTAGATGTGGCTAAGGGGAGTGAAGTTATAACACCTGAGCTTAAGAGGGCAGGCAGCAAACTGATACTGGTTGACATAACTAAAGATGAATATGATATTCCCGATTTTGAGAATTTAAAATCACAATATTCAAAGCTTTACAGCGATATTAAGTCAGGCAGGATCTTAAGTGCTTATGCCGCTGACGGAAACGGCATAATGGCAGCCCTTTGCAAGATGGCTTTCGGTAATTCTCAGGGCGTACGGATAGATGAGAGCATTGCCCTTAGCGAGCTGTTTGTGCCTAAGATCGGTGCAATAATAGCCGAAGTTCCTTCTGATGCAGCAGGTGGGATAACGGCAGAATATAAGCTTTTGGGTGAAGTTATAAAAGAGGGCTTTGAATATAAGGGTGAGAGCGTATCTTATGCTGAAGCACTTAAATGCTGGAAGGCACCGCTTGAAAAAACCTTCCCTACAAGGGCAACTTCCTGCGTTGACGTTTTAGAAGATAGAATATATAATAGTGATACTGTCTACGTTTGCACCCATAAGATAGCTGTTCCTAATGTATTCATTCCCGTATTCCCGGGAACCAACTGTGAATACGACAGCGCGAAGGCCTTTGAAAGGGCCGGTGCGAAGGTGGATATTAAGGTATTTAAGAACAGGAGCGCTTCTGACATTACAGAGTCTGTCGAAATCTTTAAAAAGTCAATCGATAAGGCTCAGATAGTTATGTTCCCGGGCGGCTTCTCAGCAGGTGATGAGCCTGACGGCTCGGCTAAGTTCTTTGCAACTGCCTTTAGGAATGCTTCTCTTAAGGATTCAATTGAGAGACTTCTTAATGAAAGGGACGGCCTTGTGCTTGGAATATGCAATGGTTTTCAGGCGCTCATTAAGCTTGGCCTCGTGCCAAACGGCAGGATAACAGGGCAGGATGATGCATCACCTACGCTTACCTATAATACGATAAACCGTCATATATCGAAGATGGCCTATACGAAGGTTGTGTCCAATAAGTCGCCATGGCTTAGAATGGCATCCTTAGGCGATACGTATGTAATTCCGGTTTCACACGGCGAAGGCCGCTTTGTGGCATGCAGCGAAGTACTCGAGGATTTATTTGCAAAAGGTCAGGTGGCCACGCAGTATGCATCACCTTCCGGAAACGTTACCATGGATGAAGAATACAATGTTAACGGTTCCTATATGGCGATAGAAGGAATAACAAGCCCTGACGGAAGAGTATTCGGTAAGATGGGTCATTCGGAGAGACGGGGTGACCTGGTTGCGATAAACATTTACGGCGAACAGGATATGAAGATATTCGAGTCCGGCGTAGAGTATTTTAAGTAATCCCTCAAAATCGCTCAAAACCGCTTAAATACTGGGTTTTTGCGGCATAGGGGGGGTAGAGATACCTCTCTATGGGAGATTGTATGGTATCCTGGAGATCAAAACACAAAATCAAAATATCGGATTTCTTTAAGAATATCAAAAATGATAAGCGTCTTTTCAGGATACTTATCATTTGTATTGCAATTACACTGCTTTGCTTTATCCTGTGCGTATATCATGTTAAGCAGATAACCCATGTGTATAAGGATTCGATTACAGATGATATAACTTCTGCACTCGGGATAACGGCGAGTGAACTTGAAAAGGATTTTTACGCAAGAGGTCAGTTTTTGGAGGCAGCGGGCTCTACCATAGGAAGATTTACCAATCCGGGCAGGGAGGAGATAGCAGCTGCACTTGCCGTTGCGGAGAATTCAGACAATTTTGACAGTGTTGTATTTGTTAAGAGAGGTAATTCCGTAAGATATAAAGCTGACGGCACTACGACCTCTGTAATGATTTCGGAATATGAAGCCGTAATTGATGATGATTCTGCGGAGGTTTCTGTTTTCAGAAACTTTGCAGCCGAGGGGCGTGAAGAGATTTCCTTTGGAATACCGGTTAAGTCAGAGGGAGTCAGTATCGGCTATTTGGTAGGATCTGTTTCGGCTTCCGAATTTTTCGAAAATGCATGTACGATATCTGAATCTGCACATGCAGACGTCCTTCTTTGCGACAGCTTCGGACAGATATTAAGCCGCGGTGATGAGAAGGCTTTTGTGAATGTAAGAGGGATAAACTTCTTTACTGATTTCTTAAGTGAGCTTACGGGAGATGAACTTGAGGCTGCGTCCTTAGCTGAAACAATTCACCAGAATAATTTTTCGGAAGACATATACTCAATTGAGTCAGAATCCTCCGGCGGTGAAGGACTTACAATTTTGTGGTCAACCATTGGTTCTACAGGCTGGATGGTCGTAAGCATACTCGGGTACAATGAACTTGTAGCGGTTCTTATGCCGCTGCTTATTGAGACGCTTATAACAATGGCTTCGATGGTGGCAATTGTCGTACTTATGATTGTTATCATGAGCGTATATGTAAGCGGAGAGCAGAACAGAATCCATGAGCTTAGCTTTGTGGACACACTTACGGATGCTCCGAATGAAGCTGCTTTTAAGCTGCAGGCCAAAAAAAATCTTAAAGAGAATCCTGATACGCCTTATATGCTTGCCTGCTTTGATATAGCTAATTTCAGATATATCAATGAGAGCTATGGTCATGACAAGGCTGATATGATCTTAAAAACCATGGCCTCTGCAATGCTTGAATCCTTAACCTTAAAGGAGGCTTTTGCAAGAATCGGAGCCGACAGATTTGTTGCGCTTGTTCTTGATGACGGCAGGGAAGAAGAATGCGTAGCTTTTGTGCATAAGAAACTAAGTGATGCGGCTGCGGAGCTTCTTATGAATTATCCCATAAGGATTAAGGCAGGAATCTATTATGTTACGGATATAGATGAGCCCATTGACGACATGATGGATAAAGCAAACCTTGCACGTAAGGCAATAAGCTCTGAGTCCCACGGATCACTCCTGCGTCAGGAGTATCAGGACAGCTTATCAGATGCTACCCGTAAGCAGGAGATGATAGAATCCTGTATGGATTCGGCTCTTTATAATCGTGAATTTGTGCCGTTCCTTCAGCCTAAGTGGGATATGGAAAATAATCATATCTGCGGCGCGGAAGCGCTGATACGCTGGAGAAGGAGCGACGGCAGTTTAGTACCGCCCGGAGAATTTATTCCGCTGTTTGAGAAGAATGGCTTTATAGAAAAAATTGATTTCTTCATGCTTGATTCAATATGCGCATATCTGCGGCGCATGATTGATGAGAATCGCGATGTATATCCGGTATCCATCAACCAGTCGAGATACCTGATGTATAATCCCGAATATTTGTCAAAGGTGCAGGAGATACTTCTTAAATACAGGATACCCAAGGGACTTGTGGAGCTTGAACTTACGGAGACTGTATTCTTCCATGAAAAGGAACGGATGCTTGAAGTAATGAAGCGCCTTAAGGAATTCAATATGGAATTATCAATAGATGATTTCGGATCGGGCTATTCATCCCTTAATCTGCTTCGTGACATTCCCTTTGATGTACTTAAGATAGACAGGGGCTTTCTTGATGAATCTTCACAGTCCGAAAGCGGTAAGTGGATTCTCCGTAAAATTGTTGAGATGGCAGAAGGCCTTAAGCTTAAGGTTATATGTGAGGGCGTTGAGACTAAAGAACATGTGGATATGCTTCTTGATATAGGCTGTAAATATGCTCAGGGCTTCTTATATTCAAGACCGATACCCCTTGAAGAATTTATAGAGAAGTATAATACTGTTAGAGAGTATGGCTGGGAATAATATTAACTATCAGAAGGAACTTGATAAGGTTATTGCAGGGCTTGATGCTGCCCGCAGGCCGAGACTGTTATTACATAGCTGCTGCGCACCCTGCAGCAGCTATTGTTTAATTTATTTAAAGGAATATTTTGATATAACCTGTTATTATTACAACCCCAACATCACGGATGTGGTAGAATATTTTAAGAGGCTCTCTGAACTTGAAAGATTAGCCGCAGCTATTAATGAGGAGCAGGATGCTTTAGGCATTGCAGGCACAGGGCAGCCCATCAGGGTTATTGACGGCGGTTTTAATCCTTCTGAGTTTTTCGATGCGGCGCGGGGCCTTGAAAATGAAAGAGAAGGCGGCTTAAGATGCAAAGAGTGTTTTAAACTGCGCCTTTATAAGAGTTATGAGGCGGCATTAGCCGGCGGCTTTGATTATTATACGACAACTCTTACGATAAGCCCTCTTAAGAATGCGCAGCTTATTAACGAGATAGGGGCATCCTTTGCAGATGGAATAACAGAAACCGGCATAGCACAGGCAGATGGCATAACGCTTAAGTGGCTGCCTTCTGATTTTAAAAAGAAGGGCGGTTATCAGCAATCGATAGAATTATCGAAAAAATACGGTCTGTACAGGCAGAATTACTGCGGCTGCTGCTATAGTATGCGGGACGCGCACCTTCTTTGAAGATGTAAGGTGGCGTATTTTATCGGTAAAATATAGGATAGGAGATATATCAGTATGAAACAGATTCTTGATGAAATAGGAGAAATAATGGCGGAGGCCTTTAAGGCGGCGGGGTATGACGATAAGTATGCCAAAGTGACCTTAAGCAACAGGCCGGATTTGTGCGAATATCAGTGCAACGGTGCCTTAGCTGCCGCAAAGGAATATCACAAGGCACCCATAATGATCGCAAACGAGGTTGCCGGTAAACTGTCAGATAATCCTGTGTTTTTAGAAGTAAGCGCTCTTGCACCGGGCTTTATAAACCTAAAGCTTTCCTGCAAATATTTAGGAGAGTATGTGGGCAGGATGGCAGAATCAGATAAGTTCGGCTTAGAGATGCCTGAGCCTAGGCGCATTATCGTGGATTACGGCGGGCCGAATGTGGCTAAGCCTCTTCATATAGGTCATTTGCGTGCGGCTATTATAGGTGAGTCCGTAAAGAGAATCTGCCGCTATATGGGTAATGAGGTAGTGGGCGATATCCACCTTGGTGACTGGGGCCTTCAGATGGGACTTATTATCTCAGAACTTGAGGCAAGGCAGCCGGACCTTTGCTATTTTGATGAAGCCTACAGCGGCGAATATCCGTCTGACGCACCCTTTACCCTTGCAGAGCTTGAAGAAATATATCCTGCGGCAAGCGCAAAATCAAAGACGGATGAAGCGTTTAAGGCGAAGGCCTTAGAGGCAACCTTTAAGCTTCAAAACGGCTATGCCCCCTACAGGGCACTCTGGAAGCATATAATGACGCTTTCCGTTGCGGATTTAAAAAAGAACTATGCGAACTTAAATGTTGATTTTGACTGGTGGAAGGGTGAATCCGATGTACAGGATATCATCCCCGAAATGGTTGATAAAATGAAGAAAGATGGCTATGCCTATGAAAGTGAGGGCGCTCTTGTTATTGATGTAGCAAAGCCTTCGGATACCAAGGAAGTACCTCCCTGCATGATACTTAAATCCGATGGCGCCGCTTTATATACAACAACGGATCTTGCAACACTTGCAGACCGCAGGGAGACCTTTGATCCTGCGCAGGTTATTTATGTCGTTGATAAGAGACAGGATATGCATTTTGTTCAGGTATTTCGGGCTGCTAAAAAGGCAGGGATAGTAAGGGAAGAAACTGCTCTTGATTTTCTCGGCTTCGGTACCATGAACGGTAAGGACGGCAAGCCCTTTAAGACCCGTGAGGGCGGTGTCATGAGGCTTGAGACTTTAATAAGCGATATCCGCGAAGAGATGTATAAGAAGATAATGGATAATCATGAGGCGGACCCTAAGGAGGCAAGGGAGACATCCGAGGTGGTGGCACTTGCCGCGATTAAATACGGTGATCTGTCTAACCAGGCTACGAAGGATTATATATTTGATATTGATAAATTCACATCCTTTGAGGGTAATACAGGCCCCTACATCCTTTATACGATCGTAAGGATTAAGTCAATACTTAACCGCTTTTTAGAGGCTGGGGATGTGGGAGAGTGCAGGATAAAGGATGCCGTGAATGCATCTGATAAAGCGCTTATGATTGAACTTACAAAATTCATTTCAGTAATTAATGCCGCATACTCTGAGATTGCGCCTCATAAGATCTGTGCTTATATATATGATGTATCAAATGCATTTAACCGTTTCTATCATGAGACGAAGATATTATCCTGTGAAAACGAGGAGGATAAGAAGGGCTTTATAGCTCTCCTTAAGCTTACAAAGGATATACTCGAGCAGTGCATAGATCTGCTTGGCTTTACGGCACCTGAACGGATGTAAGCATACGCCTCTTGGCGTATTTAAGGAATTAAAACGGACATGAAAAAATTCCAGAAGAAAAGCATAAAAAGAAGAATAAGGCATGCGATACGGACAGTGCGTGATTTTGTCGTAAAATATAAATTCGCCTGTCCGATAGTGCTGCTTGCCGTGGTGGTGACTACGGGGCTGTGCATTGCCTCCTGCGCGGGTGAAGATGAAAGTGCGGATTCATTAAGCGCAGGGACGGAGGCAACAGCAGATGTTAAGAGCGGTGATGCTTCGGAATCCTCTGCAAAGAGCGGAGGCCTTTTTAGCATATTTACAAAGGGCAGCGATGACGATGAAGATGCGCAAAGTGAGAGTGAAGAAGAAGACCCCGTGGTTTTAGCCTATAAGGAGGACGCTAAGGAAGGATATATGAATAACTGCATATTCTTAGGCGACTCAAGAACCGTTGCCATGGTAAGCTACGGTCTGCTGCAGGATGACAGGGTCTTAGCAAAGGTCGGGATATCCCATACGGCCTTTGAGAATACGACTATCACCAATAACTCGGGGCGTGAATATACCATGAAGACCTTTCTTGCGGCTCATTCAGACGCGCCTGTGGTTTACATAAATCTTGGCGTAAACGGCATGAACGGCATTTCCGAGGATAAATACGAATCTGCCTATGAGACTCTTGTCGATCATGTTATCGAGATGGCACCCAATTCAAGTGTCGTACTTATGTCGATAGGTCCTGTTGACGATAACGGAACCTACAAAAAATCCGTACAGAACTCGTGGATCAATAAGTATAATGAATTTTTAGAGCAGATGGCAGCCAATAAGGGGCTTCATTACCTTAATGTGGCGGAGATTCTCTTAGATGATGACGGGCAGCTCAAAGCGGAATGTGATTCAGGTGACGGACTGCACTTTAGGGCATCAACCTACAGCGATATCCTTAAATATATTATCAGCCATCCGGTGCCCGGCGTATCCGATGAGGGCGAATATACTGTTAAGTATATAAAGCCAAGTGGTGAATATAAGAAGATCATGACCGAGGAGGTCACATTGCCTGAGAATACAGAGGTGGTTACTTATATACCGGAGGTAACGGCAGCGCCGACTGCGACACCTACTGAGGCGCCTACACCTACACCTACGCCTACGCCCACGCCTACACCTACGCCTACGCCTACACCGACACCTACACCGACTAAGACGGTAACGGCAACTCCGACACCAACTGAGGCGCCTACACCTACACCTACGCCGATACCTACTGCGGATCCGACAGCAGCGCCGACTGTGGCGCCGACAGCAGAGTCAACTCAAACTCCGACTCAGACTCCAACTGAAACTCCGACTGAGACACCCACGCCTGAGCCAACCCCTGAGCCTGATGAGGAGGCAGCATCAGGGACAGAATCGGATTCGAATCCTGATTCCGAGTCGTAATTCATGTAAAAATAAATAATTTCAAATTGCGAATTTTGTTAGATTCTAACCAAATTAACGAACTAACATGTTAATTACACAATATTCGCTTGAAGTCTTAATAAATATGATATAAAGTACAAGTAACATGTCAGTCGACAGTGGCATGCTACTTGTACTTTTTTATGCACAGGGCCGGCGAAATGAATATTATTGCAATCGCAGAGGCGGTAAAAGGAAATTAGTCTTGCGGACATGCGGCATCAGGAGGTGTCAATCATGAACAATTCACTTAACCAGATCACCTATGACTATTTAAAAAAGGATATCATGACCTTTGCCCTAAAGCCCGGGGAGGCTGTTTCGGCAGCTAAGATCGCAGAGCGCTACAATGTCAGCAGAACCCCGGCAAGAGAGGCACTTGTAAGGCTTGAAACAGAAGGCCTTATTGATATTTTCCCACAGTCTAAATCTTTAATATCAAAAATTGATGTGAATCGGGCCAAGCAGGAATGGTTCATACGCAAAACCCTTGAAATGGGCATGATCGATGAGCTTTTTGAGCGCGTTAAGGATTCCGATATCTTAAAGATGCGTGCCTTTTGCCGCAAGATGGAGGAATTATCCGAAAATCCGAGAACTCATGATACCGCCTATGAATACTTAAACTGTGATAATGAGTTTCACGCAATGACCTATTATATTGCAGGAGAGGCACTTGCAGCGGACATGATTGCCAATACGATGGCCCATTATAACAGGATAAGGCTGCTTATTGACCTTGATAATTATTATAAGAGCAGAACAATAAGCACTCATGAACAGCTTATAAAGTATATTGAGCAGAAGGATAAAGAAGCTTACAGGGAGCTTCTCGGAAAGCATCTTGGCTATATCACTCAGGATATAGATGATATGCGAAAGCAAAATCCCGATATTTTTAAAGAAGAATAAAAAGAACAGCCAATAACAAAAAACTGATTTTTGGAGGATATTATTATGGATATGAGTTTACGTTGGTACGGACCCGGTTATGACAGTGTTTCATTAAAGCAGATACGCCAGATTCCGGGGGTAAAAGGTGTTATTACGACTCTTTACGGAACCAAGCCCGGTGAAGCATGGGATATAGAAGATATAAGAAGCATCAAAAAGGCCTGCGCCGATGAAGATCTGTCAATCCTCGGTATTGAGTCCGTAAATGTATCCGATGCCATTAAGACAGCAGGCGCTAAGAGAGATGAGCATATAGATAATTATATAAAGACACTTGATAACTTAGGAAGTGAAGGCATTAAGATGGTCTGCTACAACTTTATGCCTGTATTTGACTGGACAAGATCAGAACTTGCAAGAGTAAGGCCGGACGGCTCCACCGTGCTTGCCTATAATCAGGACGTTATCGATAAGCTTGACCCCGATCATATGAAGGAATCTGTTGAGGCTATGTCAAACGGCTTTGTAATGCCGGGCTGGGAGCCTGACAGGCTTGATGGTTTAAAGGAACTTTTTGAACTTTACTCAGGGATCGATTCTGATACATTATTCGATAATCTCGTGTATTTCCTTAAGGCAATAGGCCCTGTATGCGAAAAGCATGATATTAAGATGGGTATTCATCCCGATGATCCCGCGTGGCCCATATTCGGTCTTCCGAGAATCGTAACAGGCAGGGAGTCGATAGAAAAACTCCTTAAGGCAGTTGATAAGCCCTACAACGGCATCACCTTCTGCACAGGTTCGCTTGGCACTAATCCGGCAAATGATCTGCCTGAAATAATCCGCACGGCAAAGGGCAGGATTCCCTTTGCACACGTTCGTAATCTTAAATACAACACACCCCGTGATTTTGAAGAAGCAGCTCACTTATCTTCCGACGGTTCCTTTGATATGTACAAAATCATGGAAGCTCTTTACGAGACAGGCTTTGACGGCGTTATCCGTCCCGATCACGGCAGAATGATATGGGATGAAGAGGCAATGCCGGGCTACGGACTTTATGACAGAGCTCTTGGGGCATGTTACCTTCAGGGATTATGGGAGGCAATAGCCAAAAGTCATTCGTAGGGAGAATCATTACTTTTAAGGTATATTCCATGAGAAAAATATTATCCGTAATAATCCTTTGCCTTTGTATGCTGAGCATGACCTCATGCTCGGCAGCAGAGCAGGAGAAGACGAGTGTAACAGCAAAAATCCCAAATTTTGTGCCTTTAACCAAGGTTAATGACGGTCAGTCGGATGTATACCTTATCGTCAAGGTACTCGATTCCAACTACTGGCAGGTTATTATCGACGGTGTTAAGGCAGCGGCCGAGGAAGCGGGCGTAAATGTCTACTACTCGGGCACCTATAACGAAACGGATTATGAAAGCCAGCGAAAGCTTATTGATAAGGCCTTGGAGGCTAAAGCGGACGGTCTGATTTTAGCACCTGATGATTCCGCAAAACTCACAGATAATATTAAATGTCTGTATGATAAGGGGATACCGGTCGCACTTGTGGATACCGTTATAAATGGCGATGCTTTCGATGTATGCTATATGACGGATAACTATCAGGCGGGACAGGCGGCAGCAAAGGAGATGCTCTTGCGGCTTGAGGGCATGGGACATGAATCTTTGGAAGAACTTTCCGTGGGAATTGTCGTGGGCTCTTCTGCATCCCAGACGATAAACGAGCGCCTGGCTGGCTTCTATCAGTACTGGTATGAAAACGCACCCCATAAATGGACGATAATAGGCGATATCAAGAACTGCAGCGGAGATGTGGAATACGCAGCTGCGCTCTGTGAGGATTTAATTGATGATAATGACTCCCTTGCAGGCTTATTTGGCACCAATAACGGTCCTACGCGTGCTCTTTGCAGCACTGTTACGGCTAAAGAGAGGCATGACATAGTCATCGTGGGCTTTGACTATTCCGATGAGATGAAGGCTCAGATTGATTCAGATGAATATACAGCGTCAACGATCCTGCAGCGCCAGTATGATATGGGCTATAACGCGCTTATGTCCGTAAGAGATATGTTAGACGGTAAAGGGGCCGGGGCGAAATTTATTGATACCGGAGTAATTACCGTAAACAGTGATACCATGTCAGACCCTGAGGTTATAAAGACCATAGAGCGTAATTAGGTACGGATATGAAGAAAAAGAAAGATATTGAATTTTTTAAGCAGAATAATAATTCGCTTTATTATACTCTGACGATCTGCCTGCTCGTTTTCTTAAGCGCCATCAGCGTTCTCATTTTTGCCTTTAACAGGCTTATAACAGATCATGACAAGTCCCTTTCCAAAGAAATGTGCATTTTGCTGTCGGAGAAGGCCAATAATTCCATTGACTCAATGACTGCCTCCACCAGCAATGTCGCTGACATTATTTCGGCAAGGTCAATTGATTCTCCCCAGGAAATATATCAGGAACTTAAGGAATACGGCGGTCTTGACTATTTAAGCATAGGCTTCATTGATGAAGAAGGCAACTTCTACGGCTCGTCGTCAGAGAGGGAAGAATTTGAGAAATGGGACCTTTTTGAGGTGGCGCGCTCTGCAGAGCCTGTGGCAATTTCAATCCCCTACAGGTCAACTGCCTACGGGCAGCATGTAATAACGATATTTTCCGGTTTTGAGTATGGCAGGTCGAAGAAGGGCTATATTTTCACAACATACCTGTTTAAGGACTTAAGGGATGCAGTGGCCACAAAGAGTCTTGAAAATGATATCCAGATAGTACTTATAAATGCGGAATCAGCCAACATCATCCGCTGCGTAGATAATAAAGAGCTTGCGGACGGCAGCTGGACCAATGCATACCTTGCCTTCGGTAATCTTGATGATGAGAATAAAACCAAGGTGTTTGACTGGCTTAACAGGATGTTTAACGGAGAGAACAATGTCAGCGTCAATTATACGATGGATGATGTCACGTATACTCAATGCGGCGCAGTAATACCCAGTATGCCCGGCTGGTACGTCTCCGTAAGGATACCGGGCAATGCAATGTCTAAGACGATGCATATTTTCAGAAATTATGTTCTTATATTTACTTCTGTTCTGCTGCTTGTGGTTATTATCCTGATTTTCAACATGTACAGGCTGAGTAAACGGCAGACTAAGCTCCTCGAGAATCTGTCAATATATGACCCGCTTACCGGAGTCTTTAACAGAAGGGCCTTTGATTATGCTGCCTCGACAATAATCTCGCATGGCAAAAAATGCGCTCTTATATTCTTCGATATAGATTATTTTAAGCAGGCAAATGATAAGTACGGCCATGATGCGGGAGACAGGGTGCTTAAAACCTTTGCCGGCATACTTAAGGAAAATTTTTCGGGCGAGGGAATAGTATCACGCTTTGGCGGTGACGAATTTGTTGTTCTTGTGGACATGCCCTCAAAAGAGAGCATTAATGAAAAACTTGAAAAAGCCGCTAAGCAGATGCGGGAGGCAGATATTATTGACTTTCCGGGAACAGATGATAAAGCAATTATTAATTTTTCGGCCGGCGCTGCAGCCTGCCCTAAGGATGCGCAGGATTTATCGAATCTTAAAAAGTGCGCGGATACTGCCCTGTACAGTGTTAAGGAGCATGGCCGGAACGGATATGACTGGTACGACCCGGAAAGGGTTTAGGAAGGTATAACATTATGAGCAGACTTGAATTTAATGTTCCAAATAAAGCACAGACGGTTTTGGAGAATCTTTATAAGGATATGGAAAGAAGAATTGAGAGTTCTCCCTTTGGTCTGTGCCCCATTGATATGTCGCGGGCGTTTCTGCGTATGTGCCATGCGCAGTCCTGCGGAAAATGCACGCCCTGCAGGATCGGCTTAGGGCAGCTTGCCAATCTTATGGATGATGTTCTTGAAGACCGAGCAAGCATCGAGACGCTTGAACTTATGAAGGATACTGCGGTGACCATCATGGAAACGGCTGACTGCGCCATAGGATATCAGTCAGCCGAAATGGTATTAAAGGGCCTAAAGGGCTTTAGGGAAGAATATTTATCCCACATAGAAAATCACAGATGCACCTGCAATTATAAGACGCCGGTGCCCTGCGTATCACTTTGTCCTGCGCAGGTTGATATCCCGGGGTACATAGCCTTAGTACGTGAGGGCAGGTTTGAAGATGCCATAAGGCTTATAAGGAAGGATAATCCGTTTCCTGCAACCTGCGGTCTTATATGCGAGCATCCCTGCGAGGCAAGGTGCCGCAGAAATATAATTGATGATGCCATTAACATAAGAGGTCTTAAGAGAATGGCAACCGAATATGCGCCTAAGGTGGCACCGCCTGAGTGCAAGGATAAAACCGGCAAGAGGGTTGCTATTGTGGGCGGCGGCCCATCGGGGCTTACTACCGCATACTTCCTTGAACTTATGGGGCATGAGGCAGTTATATATGAAGAAAATGACAAGCTTGGCGGAATGCTTCGTTACGGTATTCCCAATTACAGGCTCCCTAAGGATAAGCTTGATGATGATATCGATGCGATACTTAAGACAGGAGTTGGCGTCAAATACAACGTTAATGTTGGTAAGGATGTAACCTTTGATGAGCTACGGAGTGAGTATGACGCTCTTGTTATTGCAATAGGTGCTTCAACTGATAAAAAACTCGGCATAGAGGGCGAAGATGCAAAGGGAGTTGTGTCTGCCGTTTCCTTCCTTAAGGAATCCGGATGCGGCGGCGGTGAATCTCTTGAGGGTAAAGAGGTATGCGTCATCGGCGGCGGCAATGTTGCAATGGATGCCGTGCGCACGGCGGTACGAAAAGGCGCCAAAAAGGTAAGCATCGTTTACAGAAGAAGAATAGAGGATATGACTGCCCTTAGATCAGAAATCGAGTCGGCGGCAGAAGAAGGAGTTGTTCTTAGCATATTAAAGGCGCCCTCAAGAATAGAAACAGATGAAGCAGGCTGCGTAAAGGGCCTTTGGACAGTACCTCAGATGATAGGGAAAATCAAATACGGCCGTGCATCGGTTAAGCCGACGGGCGAGATGGATGTATTTATTCCCTGCGATATGATCATAGTCGCAATAGGGCAGGATATCGTATCAGAACCCTTTGCAAAGGCAGGTGTACCGGTAAGTGCCAAGAATACAATACTTGCGGATAAATTCGGAGCCTTTGCTTCTGTTCCCGGTGTATTTGCAGGCGGTGACTGTGCATCAGGCCCCGCAACGGTAGTAAAAGCAATTGCCGCGGCTAAGGTCTTAGCTAAGAATGTGGATGAGTATCTGGGATTTAATCATGAAATATCCTGTGATGTTAAGGTGCCCATCCCCAATATTATGGACAGGGAGCCTTGCGGAAGAGTTAATATGACAGAGCGTCCAAGCTGTGAGCGCAGGTGTGATTTTGACGGAGTGGAAGTTGCTATGTCGAAGGCCGAGTGCATGCAGGAGGCAGGGCGGTGCTTAAGATGTGACCATTTTGGATATGGAATATTCAAAGGAGGCAGGCAGATACAATGGTAAACTTGATAATAGACAGTAAAGAAATTTCAGTTCCCGAAGGGACGACCATTATGGAAGCGGCTGCAAAAGCCGGTATCAGGATTCCGAAGCTGTGCTTTCTTAAGGACATCAATGAAATCGGTGCCTGCAGGGTCTGTGTTGTTGAGATTGAAGGGAAAGAGAAACTGATAACGGCCTGCAATAATATTGTAGAAGAAGGAATGGTAGTGCATACCAATTCCGCAAAGGTAAGAAAGAACAGAAAGACGATCGTAAAACTGATCCTATCGCAGCATGACGGCAACTGCTCTTCTTGTGCCCGCAACTTAAACTGCGAGCTTCAGAGGCTTGCCAAGGAATTAAATATCCAGATAATTCCTTATAATAAAGAACTCGATATTCACCCCTGGGATTCGGCTTTTCCCCTTATAAGGGACTCAAAGCGCTGCATCAAGTGCATGCGCTGCATCAATGTATGTGACAAGATTCAAAATATGAATATATGGGATACTGAAGGGACAGGCTCCATGTCTTCTGTATATGTGGCGCAGAATAAGTGCATAGCGGATACTGACTGTGCGCTTTGCGGACAATGCATCACACACTGTCCGGTCGGAGCTCTAAGAGAGAGGGACGATACCACAGAGGTATGGCATGCAATAGAAGATCCTGACATCGTGACGGTTGTGCAGGTTGCGCCTGCGGTAAGGACTGCCTGGGCAGAACAGCTCGGGCTTGATAATGAGCATTCCACCATGGAGCACATGGTTGATGCCCTTCGCAAAATCGGCTTTGATTATGTATTCGATACGACCTTTGCGGCAGACCTTACCATAATGGAAGAGGGCACGGAATTCATAAAAAGATTCAGCGAGGGCGATACAAAGGATATGCCCATGTTTACCTCCTGCTGTCCGGGCTGGCTGCGCATGCTGAAGGCTAAATATCCGCAGCTTTTGCCGAGACTCTCAACGGCAAAATCACCCCAGCAGATGTTCGGCTCCGTTATGAAGACTTATTTTGCCGCAAAGATAAATAAAGAGCCCGATAAAATCTTTACAGTGTCCATTATGCCCTGCCTTGCAAAGAAGGATGAGAGCACAATGGAGCTTGAATATGAGGATTATAAGGGCCATGAAATCGATGCTGTGCTTACGACAAGGGAATTTGTCCGGCTTATCGCAAATGCATCGATAGATCCGAAATCATTAAAGCGAAGCAGATGTGATGATCCCATGTCTGATATATCAGGTGCAGGTGTGATTTTCGGCTCAACAGGCGGTGTAATGGAGGCGGCACTTCGCTCAGCCGCATTCCTTATTACGGGTAAGAATCCTGCCTGTGATGAATTTGCCGCGGTCCGCTCCGGAATCGACACAAAGGATTATAAGGAGGCGGTATACAGGATAGGTGATGCGCAGATAAGCACGGCAGTTGTTAACGGGCTCGGGAACGCTAAGAGGCTTATAGAGAAGCTTCTTAAAAAGGAAGTGCATTATGATTTTGTCGAGGTAATGGCCTGCCCCGGCGGCTGTGTAGGCGGCGGCGGTCAGCCAATCCATGACGGCGAAGAATATGCAAATGAGCGCAAAAGTAAATTATATGAGCTTGACCAGAAGGCACCTATAAGATTTTCCCATGAGAATCCGTCGGTTAAGAGATTATACGAAGAATTTTTAAAAGAGCCCAATTCACATATTGCCCATAAGCTCCTTCATACGGAGCATAAGGCAGAACATTTTTGAATTTAATGTGTTAGTGTAAGCACTTTATTATGATTTAAGGAGGAAAGTTATGAAACTGAGTATTGATTCACTTAAAAATGAAGCTTCATGGCAGAGCGCCGGAATTGAGATTCCCGGCTATGACGTGGCAGCAGTTGCGGCAGCAACAAAGGAAGCACCGATCTGGGTGCATTTCGGAATAGGCAATATTTTCCGTATGTTCATAGGAGGTCTTCAGGACACACTGCTTAATAACGGCCTTAGCAATAAGGGTATTGTGTGTGTTGAGACCTTTGATTATGACATTCTGGATAAGATTTACAAGCCCTATGATAATCTGGTGCTTGGAGTAACGCTTAAGGCAGACGGCTCGACAAAGCGCAAGGTTATAGGCTCCTTATCAGAAGCCCTTGCGGGAAAATCATCCGATGAGGCTTCCTGGAGCCGCCTTAAGGAGATATTTACATCTTCGTCCCTTCAGATGGTTTCCTTTACCGTTACTGAAAAGGGCTACGCCCTTAAGGGTTCAAACGGAGAGTACTTACCCTTTATTAAGCCTGATATTGAAGCAGGGCCTAAGGCACCAACCTCCGCTATGGCGGTAATTACGGCGCTTTTATACGAGAGATTTTTAAATGGTAAGGCGCCTGTTGCGGTCGTATCAATGGATAACTGCTCCCATAACGGACAGAAGCTTATGGATTCCGTGCTGACGATGGCTGATGAGTGGGCTAAAAGGGGTCTTGTTGATGATAAGTTTATTGACTGGCTTCGTGATGAGAATTATGTGACTTTCCCATGGTCGATGATCGATAAGATAACACCGAGGCCGAGTAAGGATATTGCGGATGAGCTTGAGGCGGCAGGCGTTGAGGCAATGCAGCCCGTGATTACGGATAAGAAGACATATATCGCACCCTTTGTAAATGCAGAAGGCCCCCAGTATCTTGTTATTGAGGATAAATTTCCCAATGGACGTCCGACCCTTGAGGCAGCAGGCGTATACTTTACGGACCGTGATACGGTAAATGAGGTTGAGCGCATGAAGGTTACGACCTGCCTTAATCCCCTTCATACGGCACTTGCCGTATATGGCTGCGTGCTCGGATATACATCTATTGCAGCCGAGATGAAGGATACTGAGCTTAAAAAGCTTGTATACGGAATCGGACCTTCTGAGGGAATGGAGGTTGTATGCGATCCTAAGATCTTATCACCGGAGGATTTCGTAAATGAGGTATTGACTGAGCGCCTTCCCAATGCCTTTATTCCCGATACTCCCCAGCGTATTGCCTGCGATACTTCACAAAAGGTCGGGATCAGATACGGCGAGACGATAAAATCCTACGCTGCAAAGTACGGTGATGCAGCAAACCTTCGCTATATTCCCATTGCGATTGCAGGGTGGCTGCGCTATCTGATGGCTGTTGATGATAACGGAGAGGCTTTTGAATTATCACCGGATCCCATGATAGAAGAGCTTAAAGGACAAATGTCCGGTATAACATTTGGCGATTCATCTTCTGTGGGCGATAAGCTAAAGCCCATATTGTCAAATGAGAATATATTCGGAAGCAATCTGTATGAGGCAGGAATCGGAGAGCGTATTGAAGAAATCTTTAAAAAGGAGATTGCAGGAGTAGGCGCTGTAAGAGCAACCTTGGCAGAACTGCTGTGATTATAAGAGGAAAAAGACAATTTGGCGTTCATGTTTGCGGTAACATGTCAGTTTCCGTGAATTGTGACAAAAATGTGATTTATTTTTGTTGATTATTGAGTATTTACACTGACATGTCAGCGTGTTATATTAAATGTGTCGACTGACATGTTAGAACAACTAACATATCTTATTATTAACTTATAGGAGGAATCATTCATGAAAAAGAAGTTACTTTCCGTAATCCTTACAGCTACTATGGTTATGACACTTTCAGGCTGCGGCCTTGAGGCTGCTGAGACAGCAGCACCTGCAGCTGAAGCAGCTGCAACAGAAGAAGCAGCACCTGCAGAGGAAGCAGCAGTTGAAGAGGCAGCTCCCGCAGAAGAAGCAGCAGAGGATGCAGCAGCAGAGTATCCTGCAGCTAACGATCCTGCAGTAACATTTGTTTACGCAGAGGTTAACCCTATTGACGGTACAATCGTAGGTTCGGTTGCTACAAAGTTCAAAGAGGAATGTGAGAAGTTATCAGGCGGTTCAATCACAATCGATGTTCAGGCAGGCGGTGTATTAGGTTCTGAGAACGACGTACTTGACACAATGCTCGGCGGCGGCGGCACAATTGATATGTCCCGTATCTCAGCATTCGCTCTTACAAGCTACGGCGGAGAGAAGTCAATGCTTTTATCCCTTCCTTACACATTTACATCAAGAGAGCATTTCTGGAACTTCGCAACAAGCGATCTTGCACAGGAGTTCTTACTTGAGCCCCAGGAGAACGGTTCAGGCGTTAGAGGTCTTTTCTACGGCGAAGAAGGTTTCAGACATTTCTTCACAGTTGACGAAGTTAAGGATATTAATGACCTTGCAGGCATGAAGATCCGTGTATCTAATGACCCTGTTATGAACGGTCTTGTTGAAGGTCTTGGAGCATCTCCCACAGTTGTATCCTTTGGTGAGCTTTATTCAGCACTTCAGACAGGCGTTGTTGACGCAGCTGAGCAGCCTATTGCCAACTACAAGTCAAACGCATTCCCCGAAGTTGCCAACAACTTAATCCTTGATGGCCATACACTTGGTGCTATCCAGGTTATCATCACAGACGAAGCTTGGGATAAGATGACAGAAGCTCAGCAGGAAGCTATGATGGAAGCAGGCAGGATCACATCAGAGTACTGCCGCGAGGTATCAGAGAGCGCAGAGAACGAGGTTCTCGAGCAGCTTAAGGCTGAAGGCTGCAACGTTGTAGAAGTTACAGATGTTAAGCCTTGGCAGGATGCAGTTGCACAGGTTATCGAGGACAATGTTAATACTGACGAGCTTAAGGCTCTCTATCAGCAGATCCTTGATATGGAATAAGATTTGCGAAAATACTAAAGCAGAAGTTTATTGATATAAACATAAGCGGGCACAGCACCGTAGTTATCGGTTCTGTGCCCGATTTAGCAAGAAGGTTATTCTTTTTGATGAATTAATTGACAGTTTTATATTACAAATGAAAGGAATTAAGTATGTCGACTTTTGATAAATTAGACAAAATCAAACCGTTTTACGACAAGATGTACGATGTTATCCTCTTCATCTGCAAGATACTGCTGGTAGGAGATATCCTTATTACTTCAATGGCAGTACTGGGCCGTTACGTTCCCTTTATTCCGGATCCGTCATGGTCTGAAGAGGTGGTTCTTACACTTATGTCCTATATGGCAGTTTTATCGGCCGCTCTTGCAATAAGAAGAGGCGCTCATATAAGGATGACTGCTTTTGACAGATATCTTCCCGATGGAGTGCTTAAGGCACTTGATATCATTGCGGACCTTGCAGTACTTATCCTTGCTGTTATCATGCTTGCTGTTGGTCTTAAATATGCTACGACGATCGGTGCAAAGGGCAGCTACGTATCAATGCCCAGCGTATCGCGTATCTGGATGTATCTGCCTGTACCTGTTGCGGGAATCGCAATGATAGTATTTGAACTTGAATCACTCTATGCCCATATTAAATCAATAGTATTAAAGACAGATTATCAGTCAGGTGCAGTTGAGAATGAGGATGAGATAACAGAAGCACTTAAAAAGGCTGCAGAAGAAGAAGCAATGGCAGCTGCAGCAAACGGAAAGGAGGCAGACGAATAATGGATATTAACACTATAGCTATTTGGGTATTGCTCGGAAGCTTTCTTTTGATGGTATTTTTAAGATTTCCCATTGCATATGCGGTAGGATTATCTTCAGTATTATGTCTTCTGGTACAGGGTCTTCCCTTATCTACAATGTGCCAGTATTTGGTAAAGGGTATTTCTTCCTTCTCTCTTATGGCGGTTCCCTTCTTTATTACGATGGGTGTCCTGATGGGAACAGGAGGCATATCGGAAAAACTGATTAACTTAGCGGATGCCTGCGTAGGCTGGATGACAGGCGGTATGGCAATGGTTAACATCGTTGCATCCTATTTCTTCGGCGGTATTTCAGGCTCAGCATCAGCTGATACGGCATCCATCGGTTCCATAATGATCCCCATGATGGTAGATCAGGGCTATGATGATGACTTTTCAACGGCTGTTACCATAACCTCCTCCTGTGAAGGTCTTTTAGTACCTCCCTCACATAACATGGTTATATATGCAATGAGTGCCGGCGGCGTATCTGTAGGAGCACTTTTCCTTGCAGGCTACATTCCCGGAGCACTTCTTGCAATATCCCTTATGGTTGGCTCTTACATCATATCCAAGAAGCGCAATTATCCGAAGGGCGAGAAGTTCTCAGTAAAGAACCTGCTTAGCCAGCTTAAGACCTCGTTCTGGGCACTTGCTGCAGTACTTATCGTAGTGGTAGGCGTTGTATGCGGTCTGTTCACCGCAACAGAGTCGGCTGCAATCGCAGTTATCTACAGCCTTATAGTATCCGTATTTATCTATAAGGGTCTTGACTGGAAGGGTGTATGGAAGGCACTTGAGAGCTGTATTGATACTCTTTCCATAGTACTTATCTTAATATCTACATCAGCTATTTTCGGTTTCTGCTTAACAAGACTTCATGTACCCGATATGGCTGCTAAGGCAATCCTGGGTGTATCCAGTAACCCCTATGTTGTAGCTCTGCTCGTTAACTTAATCCTCTTAGTACTCGGCTGCATTATGGATATGGCTCCCATTATCCTTATCGCAACACCGATCCTGCTTCCTATAGCAACCTCTATAGGCATTAACCCGATACAGTTCGGTATCATCATGGTTCTTAACTGTGGTATCGGTCTTCTGACACCTCCTGTTGGTGCAGTGCTCTTTATCGGTTCGGCAGTAGGACACGTTAAGATGGAGAAGGTTGTTAAGGCTACACTTCCGTTCTATGTATGCATGATAGTAACACTGCTTCTCGTAACCTTTGTACCTGAGATAGCAATGTGTCTGCCTAATGCGTTTGGCAACTGATCGTATTAGATTATAAGAAGAGGGTCAAAACTTTGGCCCTCTTTGTCAGTCGGAGGAAAATATAATGGCAAAAGAAAGAGTTATACAGTTTGGCGAAGGCGGATTCCTTCGCGGTTTCGTAGATTATTTCTTCTATAAGCTTAATGAGAAGGGTGTATTTGAGGGTAAGGTCGTGATCGTTCAGCCCATCGAAAAGGGTATGTGTGATATGCTCATGGAGCAGAACTGCGAATACAATCTCTATCTTCGCGGAATAGAGAACGGTGAGGTTGTCAACGAGAGAACCCACATCGATGTAATAAGCAGATGTGTTAATCCTTATCGCGAATATGATGAATACATAAAGCTTGCGGAGAATCCTGATTTCAGATTTATCGTATCAAACACAACAGAGGCCGGAATCGAATATTTAGGTACTGAAAGCTTTAATGACCGTCCGGCAAAATCATATCCAGCAAAGCTCACGCAGCTTCTTTATCATCGTTTTGAATTGGGACTTAAGGGCTTTATACTGCTCCCCTGCGAGCTTATAGACAATAATGCCGACAATCTTAAGGAATGTGTGATCAAATATGCCAAGCTTTGGGATTTAGGTGATGATTTTATCAAATGGATCAATGAAGAGAATGATTTCTGCAATACCTTAGTTGACCGTATTGTTACAGGCTATCCGAGAGATGAAGCCGAGACTTTATGGAAGGAGATCGGCTATCAGGACAATCTTCTTGATACTGCGGAAATATTCCATTTATGGGTAATCGGCGGACATCATGAGGATGAGCTTCCCTTTAACAAGGCAGGCTATCATATCGTATGGACTGATGACGTAAAGCCTTATAAGAGACGTAAGGTAAGAATATTAAACGGCGGCCATACTTCAATGGTATTAGGTGCTTATCTTTACGGTCTTGAGACAGTAGGCGAGTGCCTTAAGGATGAGACGGTTTCAGCCTTCTTAAAGAAGTGTATCTTTGATGAGATCATTCCCACGCTTGGAAATACTCAGACAGATATTGATTTTGGTAATGCCGTACTTGAGAGATTCTCAAATCCTTTTATAAAGCATATGCTCTTATCCATAGCTCTTAATTCTGTTTCCAAATTTCAGGTAAGAGTGCTTCCTACGATACTTGAGTATAAGGATCAGTTCGGCGCATATCCGCCCGCGCTTACCTTCTCAATGGCAGCTCTTATCGCTTTCTACAGGACAGATAAGGCTAATGACGGCGAAGAGATCATGACCTTTATGAAGGATGCTTCCGTTGAAGCTATCTTAAAGAGAGAAGATTACTGGCAGGCAGATCTTAGCGAGATGATTCCTCTTGTTGAGAAATACTATGCTCTTATCGAAGATAAGGGGATGGCAGAGGCCTATAAGACTGTATTATCAGAGAAAGAGGCATGCAATTAGTCTTTGCTCTGATATAGAAAGGGGCATATTTTGTCCGATTATATCAAAATAAACAAATTAGATAACGTGGTGGTTGCTCTTTGCAATCTTGATGAGGGATATGTAATTGATAATGACGGCGATAAGGTCACACTGCTTAAAGCTGTTCCCATGGGCCATAAGATTGCGCTTTGCGATATTAAGGCGGGTGAGAAAATCATAAAATACGGCTATCCCATAGGTGCCGCTAAGGCTGATGTCAAAAAGGGAGAGCATATCCACGTTCATAATCTTAAAACACTCCTTAAGGATAATCTTGAGTATTCCTATAATCCGGCACCCCTGCGGGATATAAGCGGATACGAAAAGGACGACAGAGCTGATACCTTTAACGGCTATTTAAGGAGTGATGAAAGAGTCGGCATCAGGAACGAACTCTGGGTAATTCCGACCGTCGGCTGTGTAAATGCAAATGCCAAAGCGATTGCCGAGGAGGCTTCAAACCTTAAAGGTGAAAAAGTTGATTCGGTAGTGGCATTCTCTCATCCCTATGGTTGTTCGCAGATGGGTGAGGATCAGGAGAATTTAAGGCGCGCCTTAGCAGCTCTTGTGAACCACCCAAATGCGGGCGGCGTGCTTATCTTAGGTCTTGGCTGTGAGAATTCAAATATCGCAGTTTTAAAGGACTATTTGGGCGACTATGATAAAGAACGCGTAAGATTCTTGGTATGTCAGGAGACTGAGGATGAGATAGAAGAAGGAGTAAGACTTCTTAAAGAGCTGGCTTCTAACATGCAAAAGGATGAGCGCACGATGCAGCCTGTATCAAAGCTTGTGATCGGCATGAAGTGCGGAGGGTCTGACGGCTTATCCGGAATAACGGCCAATCCCGTAGTTGGTGATTTTTCCGACAGGCTTGTAGCAAAGGGCGGCAGCACCATCCTTACGGAGGTTCCGGAGATGTTCGGAGCTGAGACAATACTTATGGACAGGGCTGAGAATGAAGAAGTCTTTAATAAGACAGTTAAGCTCATTAATGATTTTAAGGATTATTTCAGATTCCATAACCAGGTTATCTATGAGAACCCTTCCCCCGGCAATAAGGCAGGCGGCATATCAAGCCTTGAAGATAAGGCCTTAGGCTGCACTCAGAAATCAGGTAATGCCAAGGTTTCGGATGTACTTTGCTACGCAGAAGGTTTATGTAAAAAGGGGCTTAATCTTTTATCAGCCCCAGGAAATGACCTTGTGGCATCAACTGCACTTGCTCTATCGGGGGCACAGCTTGTTTTGTTTACTACAGGGCGCGGCACCCCCTTCGCCTGCCCTGTTCCTACCGCAAAGCTTTCCACCAATACGCCGCTTTATGATAAGAAGCGCAACTGGATTGATTTTAACTGCGGAAGGCTTCTTGAGGACGGTGTGAGCCTTGAGGATTTATCAGGTGAGCTGTATGATTTTGTGATCGATATTGCAAACGGAAAGCAGGTGCTCAGCGAGAAGGCCGGGTATTGCGATCTTGCGATATTTAAGCAGGGAGTGACACTGTAATGGACATTTCATCTCAATCAAAACGCACGGTATATTCGTGCTATCTTACGTATTTTATGAGCGGCGTTGTCATATTGTGCTTTGGCGCGATAATGCCGGAACTTATTACACAAAAAGGAATTAACTACACACTGGCAGGCGGATTACTCACCTGCCTTACTATTGGCAATTTTATATCGACCATGCTTTATCCGGCGCTTTGTGCCCGCATAGAAGAGAAGTATGTTACGGTTGCGCTGTGCTGTTTATATCCGGTGTGCCTGTTTTTGTTCACCATAGTAGGCAGCCTTGCAGTTCTGTATGTTCTTATATTCCTTATAGGACTTAACAGGGGCATAATAACCCTTACAAATAACAGGACGGTAAATGCCGCAACAGGTAACTCACCTAAGCACTTAAATCTTCTTCATATGTGCTATGCAGTCGGCGCCCTTTTATCTCCCTTCCTTATAGCCCTTCTTACAAAGGCAGGAATAAGCTGGGAGACTATCCTAAGAGGAATTGCCCTTATTACCATAGCAATCCCCGTATTATACGCTTTTGTGGATAAGGATATGGTTGCCGGGAAAAGTGCAGAGGTTAAGGGCAGCACGGCAGCTGATGCGGATGCTGTAAATAAAGCAGGCAGCGATAATGCAGACGGCAATGATGCAGGCGGCAATAATGCAGGGAGCGCCAAGGTATTTCTTAAGGTGGCAGGCTACTGGCTTGTGCTGGGAATGATTTTCTGCTACATGGGACTTGAGAATACCGTTAACGGCTGGTTTGAGACATATCTTAAGCAGCGGGGCATTATGAGCGATACCATGGCTACCATGATGGTGTCGGTGACCTGGGCGATGATAATGATAGGCCGTATTGCAGTAGCATCCCTTGCCGGGAAAATCAAAACCTCCCACATCCTCTCTGCAATAACGGTGATACAGCTTATAGCTGTCATACTGCTGCTTAATGCAGACACCGGAGTAATGGTTGTAATATCCCTTGTTATATTCGGCTTTGGACTTGCGGGAATATACCCGACGCTTATGGCCTATACCGGGGATATAGTCAATAATTCAAACCTTGGGATGTCAATACTTACCGGGTGCGGCGCAATAGGCGGAATGCTTCTGCCGCAGCTTATAGGAATTGTCGCTGATGCAAGCGGGTTTGATACGGCGATCGTGCTGATGCTTGTCAATAGTATTATACTTGTTGTACTTGGGGTTTTAACGATTTTCGAATCGAAAAAAAGATTGAAAAAGGAGGGTATCTAAGAAATGAAGCAATTCATGGACAGTAATTTTTTGCTTACAACTGACGTAGCTAGGAGTCTTTATGATAATTATGCGGATATGACAAAGATTCCGGTACTTGATTATCATTGTCATATCAATCCCAGAGAAATATTTGAGGACAGACAGTATGAGAATATTACTCAGGTATGGCTCGGCGGTGACCACTATAAGTGGCGTCAGATGAGAACAAACGGTGTTGATGAGAAATATATTACAGGTGATGCAACAGACCGCGAGAAATTCCAGAAGTGGGCTGAGACAATGCCCAAGCTTATCGGCAATCCTCTTTATCACTGGTCTCATCTGGAATTAAGATATTATTTCGGCTTTGAAGGCAATCTTAACGGCGATACGGCTGAGGAAGTATGGCAGCTGTGCAATGAAAAGCTTAATTCACCTGATTTTACCGTTAGGAACATAATAAGAAAATCAAACGTTAAGCTTATCTGCACAACCGATGATCCCATTGATTCGCTTGAGTGGCATAAGAAGATTAAAGAGGATGATTCCTTTGAGGTTGCAGTGCTTCCCGCATGGAGACCCGATAAGGCAATGAATATCGAAAAGCCTGACTTTACGTCATACATTGCAAAACTTTCAGAGGCTTCAGGCATTAAGGTTGATGATTTTGAGAGCCTTAAAAGTGCACTTAGCAGCAGGATGGACTTTTTTGCCGCAAACGGCTGCTCTGTATCAGACCATGCGCTTGAATATGTTATGTATGTTCCCGCAGAGGATGCGGAAATTGCGGATATCTTTAAGAAGGCAATGGACGGCGGCGTTATCACAAAGGAGGAGGAGCTTAAGTATAAGACTGCATTTATGCTCTTCGTTGCATCCGAATATTCAAAGAGAGGCTGGGTAATGCAGCTTCACTACGGCTGCAAGAGAGACAATAACGGCTTCATGTTTGAGAAGATGGGTCCCGATACGGGCTTTGACTGTATTAATAACTATGCACCCTCAAGCCAGTTAGCTGACTATATGAATGCTCTTTCCGTTTGCGGAAATGTTCCTAAGACAATTATTTATTCACTTAATCCCAATGATGATGCGGCTATATCCACGATAATCGGCTGCTTCCAGGGTGACGGCGTTAAGAATAAGATCCAGCAGGGCAGTGCATGGTGGTTCAATGATCACTATACGGGAATGATGAACCAGCTTAAATCCTTTGCGTCCTTATCATGCCTTGGCAACTTTGTGGGAATGCTTACGGATTCACGCTCCTTCTTATCCTATACAAGACACGATTACTTCAGAAGGATCCTCTGCCAGCTTATAGGTTCATGGGTTGAAAACGGAGAATATCCTTACGAGGAGAAGATTCTTGGTGAAATCATAAAGGGAATCTCATATAATAATGCTGTGGAATATTTCGGATTTGACCTTGAGAAGGTATGATGGATATTCTTGAATTAAAAGTTATTCCTAAACTGAAAGTGCTGCCTTAAGCGGCGATAAAGGAGGATTTTATGGAGCTTAAATACAATTACAGGATTAAAACCTCCGATTTATGGCAGGCATCGATGTATTACACATATTCATCGTACCTTGCCGTCATCAATATAATGTGCATAGTCTCATCCATAGCGCTGCTTATTAAGCTCTGGCCCACTTCGCCCGCGTGGCTTAAGGGATTATTAATATTGTTCCTTATGCTCTTTACGGTGATACAGCCCCTTGTTGTATGGGCGCGGGCCAAGGCGCAGCTTAACGGTAAGCATTCAGAAATTGAGCTTACCTTTACGAATGCAGGACTTCATATTGTATGTGACGGCGTCCGCCAGGATAAGAGCTGGAAAAATGTTCGCGGCTTTGTTAAAAAGCCCACCATCGTCATAATCTATATGGAAGACGGCAACGGCTATATCCTGTCTAATAAGGTTTTGGGAACAACGCGTAATGAACTTATTGGTTTATGCACGAAAATGATTGGCAAAAGGAGTTGATTATTATGAATGACGTATTGAAAGAGATATACGGTATAGGAATAGTTCCGGTTATCGCAATCGAGGATGCAAAGGATGCTAAGCCTTTGGCAAAAGCCCTTATTGACGGCGGACTTCCCTGCGCTGAGGTTACTTTCAGAACCGCCGCAGCAGAAGAGTCAATTAAAATCATGTCTTCTTCGTATCCCGAAATGCTTGTAGGTGCGGGAACAGTTCTTACAACAGAGCAGGTTGACAGGGCAGTTAATGCAGGTGCTAAGTTTATAGTAAGTCCCGGCCTTAATCCTGAGGTCGTAAAATACTGCGTGGATAAGAATATCCCCGTATGCCCGGGCTGTGCTAACCCTTCGGATATTGAGCAGGCAATTGCTTTGGGCCTTGATGTGGTTAAGTTCTTCCCGGCAGAAGCAGCAGGCGGCCTTGCCATGATAAAGGCTATGTCGGCTCCCTACACCGGCATGAAGTTTATGCCTACAGGCGGAATCAATGCTGCTAACTTAAACGATTATCTTGCCTTTAAGAAAATCATTGCCTGCGGCGGCAGCTGGATGGTTAAGTCCGATATGATTAAGGCAGGTCAGTTTGATAAGATAACAGAACTCACAAAGGAAGCAGTATCTAAGATGCTTGGCTTTGAGATTAAGCATGTCGGCATCAATGCAGCCGATGAAGACGCAGCCAATAAGATTGCAGAAGATTACTGCAGGCTCTTTGGATTTGCTGCAAAGCCTACAGGAGGTTCAATCTTTGCAGGAAGCGCAATTGAGGTCATGAAGTCTCCCTACAGAGGTACCTTCGGTCACATCGCTATTGCCACCAACAGCGTTGACAGAGCCTTCTATCACTTACAGAAGGCAGGCTATAAGTTTGCTATGGATACCGCAAAGTATGATAATGACGGCAGGCTTACTATTGTATATCTCGAGGATGAGATCGGTGGTTTTGCAGTACATATTGCAGCCAAATAAATGAATTTAAGCTGATAATCTGCAGGCGCAGAGGATTTTCTTTATTTGATTTGCATCATAAATTCCTGTGCCTGCAGGGTAAGGCGGATGCGGTAGAGATCATGATCCCAGCACTTCTTAAGGCGGGCATCCGTTATGGGAAGGGTCTCAATTACAGGTGCATCCGCGCCCGTATAGGTTACATTGGCAGAACCAATCTTAAGGGAGTATGAGCAGCCCTTAGATGTATTATCAGGACCAAGTACTGCGGGTTTATGATACGTTATAAAATTAAGGATAATTCCGCCGTCAATATCAGCGGGACTTGAGGAAGAGACATCAGATAAAATAACACTGTTATCTATCGTATCTATTCCGGCAGTACGTATATAAGTAAAGGTCCTAAAGGCGGCTTTTGGCATTGGACATTCATCAGTATCGCCGTTATCAGTATCTCTTAAAGGTGCGCCTGAAGGGGCGAGCTTAGAGAGAGGATAAGCAGACGCTATATTCATGGAGATATATTTTGACGGCATCATGCGGTTATTTCTTAAATTATCGCCGCGATTTTTATCCGGCGCATCGGGTGAGGTGCAATTGAGATTTTTATCCGGCGCATCGGACGAGATGCAATTGCAATTCTTATCCGCATCATCACAGTCTCTGCTTAAGACAGTAGTTACAACATCACTTGCGCGGTATTCATCCCCCGGAAACTGGTCAAGACCCCCTATGGTGGGGAGATTATGATAACCTGACTGCATTGTCCAGATTTCATAGCGGTCTTTTGAAAAGGTTTTTTGGGAATATGTTTCCGGACCTATATCGACAAATATGGGATCGAGCCCCTTATATAATATTATGCTGCCGGTATCGTTGTGGTTGTGCGAATCATTATTATCACCGGCTTTTGCGGCAAGGGTGAAGAAATCTCCCATATCACCTTTGGCATCACTTCTTAATACACATACACCGACACTTTCATAATATATGTCCCTAAAATCATCTGAATTATCAGAAGCTCTAAAACGGCAGGAATTTTCCGGAGAATTTAACAAAGTGCAGGATATAAGCTCTTTGGCATAATATATTGTCTGCATCTTATAATAAAGATTAAGCTTTACTGATTCATCCTCAAAAACGGTTTCCTCTTTAAGAGAAGTAATATAATCTTCGCAGGCTAAGCGCGTAAGGGAAGAGAGTTTGCATAACTTTCCAAATAAATATTCCCTAACACCGCAGCTTCCGGGCTTTGGAGAACAGTCGGCAAAGTTGACATAATATTTGCCACCAACATGAACGTTTGCGATAAATTCCGCAATGTTTTTGATTTTCACATTATCAAAGAGGCAGGTAAAGGCGCCGTCTGAAATGCTGTTTAATATATCAAGGCAGCCAAAAAGGCACAGCCCTGCGTGGCGGTAATACTGGGCACCTTCCTCACAGCACCCGTCTTCGCCGTAATCCTTAAGAAAGCAGTCTATGCCGTAGCAGGCCTTATCAAAGATAATACGCCTTTTGGCATCCTCAAAGGGCAGCAGGAAGGCGCACAGAAGGCTGTTCTGGATGCACCAGACAGTCCAGTTGCACATGGGCTCATCACCATTTCCCATCCACCAGAAGTGGGTATTAAGGTAGGGCTCTATTATCCGCTTACTGACTTCTTCATATATGCGCTTACAGATTAAGGGAGATATTAAGTCAAGCTTATCTTTAAGAAGATAGCAGATCATTGACAGCAGGGCACCTGTTTCGCAGGCGAATAAGTCCATCACGGGCTTTTTAGCATCCGGGAGAATGATCTGCGGTGTATCTCTTACATAAGTGTTATGCGCAGGCAGGCACCAGCTTGTTTCTTCGCACACAGACCATATGCCGTTTATTATTTCGTCAAGGAGCGCATCTGCGTCAAGCTCTGCCTCCTGTGATGAGGTATCCGGATTATCGCAGGCACAGGCGCAAACACGGTCATAATAATAAGCCGCCGGAACAAGAGCATTAAGCTTATGCCTTTTCGCAAAATATTTTGCCTCATATTCCGCTCTGTCGCCGCAGCGTGCAAGCTTCATATAGTCAGTTGCCGATATGTAAGGGTAGGGGATGTCCATATGCTTAAGTGCGGTATCTTTGATAAGTCCTGTTACTGAATCAGGAAGGCGGGGGTTTTCTTCTGCAATCCCGCATTCATCCGCAAAGGGCTTATAATCCTTAAGCGTCCCCTTATAACTATCTGAAATCTGTTTTACGATATGTTCCATGATTTTTATAACCTCTTGATTTTTATGATCGCTTGATTTTTAGTAAACTGACAAAAATCAATTTCACGCCGGGATAACAAAATTCACTTAGCTAAATATTCCGTGGGTGTTATGCCCTCAACCTTCTTAAAGACCTTGCTGAAATAGAACTCACTTCCAAAGGATAATTCGTCTGCCACCTCGTACACCTTAAGTTTCTCCTCCCGCAGGAGACGCTTGGCCTCGGCAATCTTGCATATATTGATATATTCTGAAAATCCCGTGTCATTGTATTTGCCAAAAAGCTGGCTTAAATAGCTGGGGCTTATTCCGAATATCGCAGCCACCTCGTTTAGGGAAAGCCTTTCCTTGATATGGAGCGATATATATTTCTTGACATCGGCAACAATTCTGTTCTTATAATCCCTGCGATGTGTTTCGAAAATTTCACATATGCATTTCTTGTAATAACCAAGCCACTCTATTATCGAGGGGACATTTGTAAGGCGGTATAAGGACAGGTAAGAATCAGGGGAGTCCTTATAATATTCCGAAAGCGTGCTGCCGCCGTCCGGCATAAGTGATATTGACAGATACAAAAGATTGCTTGCAAGGTCAAGTGCCTGCACAAAGTGATGGGTATTAAGGGATAAAAGCTCGCACAGGCTGTCAATTGTATTAATTAAAAGATCGGAATCATATTCTTCAAAGGCACGCGTTAAATCTTTTTTAAAAAGTGAGATATTAAAGGCCTCGTGGCTGTCTGTTATAAAATCTTCGCCGGGAAGTATTACGGGCGATTGACTGCAGGCCATTCTGAAGGCCTGTCTTGAATACTGATAGGAATCACATATGGTCATGGGTGAATTGACGGGTATGCCGATCCCGCAGGTGATTTTCACACTGTAATATTTGTCAATGCTTGTAAATACCTTGGTAAGGATATCGGGCAGCGCAAGATAATCGCGGCTCATTGCGCTTATCGGGTCATAAAAGCAGAGGATTAAGGCGAAGTGGCTGCCGTCAAGCGCAATTAGCCTTACGGGCATATATTTGGTGATAAGGTCCGACATCATCTGAAGGGAGCCCGAATAAAGAGAATACTGGTTAGCAAGAGTAAGGGAGGCTGCGGAGGCGGAAGAGAATTCGCCATAGCAGCACACATAGGAGCCGTATCCAAAGGAAAGAGACAGTTCATTGGCCCAAAGAGAGAACTGCTCTTCTGATTCAAAGAGATTATTAAGAAGGCTTATCATGAATTTATCGAGGAAGGCATGCTCCGAAGGCGCGGCATATGATCCATCAGAAGAGACAGGGAGGGCGCTCATTTTACTATCAAGCTGTGCTTTTATCTTAAGCAGGACATCGCTTAGCATATCCTCCGTGAGTTCAACCTTAACAAGGTAATCGAAGGCATGATAGGTAAGTGCCTCCTTAGCCATATGAAAGTCCTCATAACTGGTTAACATAACAACGGCGGGAGTATCTTCCCCATACAGCCTGCGGATCTCTTTTAATAATTCAAGTCCGTCCATTACGGGCATTTTAATATCCGTAAATACAATGTCAGGCATATTGTCCGCCATCATATCAAGCGCAGCCCTGCCGTTTGGCGCAGTGCCGATTATATCTATATCAAATTTGCCGTAATCGATCATTGATTTTATGCCCACAAGGACTAAGGGCTCATCGTCCACTATAAGAAGCTTGTACATGTTTTGTCTCCGGTTTAAGTTAAGATTAATTTAAGTTAAAAGGTATCTCTCCGTTGAGGGATTATGACTTTCACGCTCGTATATTCATTTTCGGCTGAATCGATAAATATTCCGTAGGCCTCGCCGAACTCGTATTTAAGACGCTTATGAACATTTGCCATGCCGATTTCCTTAAAGAATTCCGATTTATTCTTATCTGCGGCATCTTCACTTGTAAGCTGCGCAGCCTTGTCGGGGCTCATGCCCACACCGTCATCCTTAACCTCAACGCATATATCATGACTGTCAAAATCATGTCCTAAAAGACTGCTGTGGCAGGGGGAGGCATCTAAATCCTTAACATACGTAACAGCCACAGATATATTACCCACACCCCCCTTTGGCTCAAGACCGTGGAATATCGCATTTTCAACAAGCGGCTGAAGTGTGAATTTAAGGATTAGGCAGCTGCCAAGCTCCGCAGGGTTTAGAGTTTCCAAAAACTGTATCATGCCGCCGTAGCGGTAATTCTGGATGGTGAAATAATCCTTAAGGAGCGATAATTCCTCGCTTATCGGCACTAAAAGGGAGGTCCCCTTAGATATGCTTCTTAGAAGACTCGCAAGAGAGGTAGTCATATCCCTTATTCCGGTGGCGCCCTGAATTGAGGCCATCATCTTAATTGAGTTAAGCGTATTATATAAAAAGTGAGGATTTATCTGGCTCTGGAGCATTTTATATTCAAGATCCCTTTTCTGCTTTTCGGCCTCAACCCTTCTTTCCATAAGATCAAGAACCGACTCGGACAGATCGTTTATGCCCCGGCCTATGTCCCCGAGCTCGTGATTCCATTCAATGGATGCATCCCGGCTAAAATCACCGGCTGAGGTGCGCGCGATTTTCTCGCGAAGCTGCTTTAAGGGCTTGTGGACATATTTATCCATCTGGGCCACAAGGAGAATTCCTATTCCCATCATGGCAATTATTATTGCGGCCAGAATCATAATGAAGCTTTTCTGCTGGCGGCTTATTTCCTTGCCGGAAACCGTCTGTGTAAGATAGCAGCCCTCCATAACAAGGGGAATGCTGATGGTGGTCTCTTTCCCTAAATCGGTATTTACTTCGAGAATTGTCGCACCGGTCAGGGAGGATGCGGAATTATCCTTAAGCACGGTAAAATCTGGGCTAACCTCCGCAATAGTCCCGTCTCCTAAAAGATATACATGGCCCGGCATTGTAAGGAATAAGCGGCTTCCTTCTTCCATATAATAGGAAGAGAATGCACCGGTAAATAGGTCTGCTGATATTTCCATATACAGATAGCCGCCCTGGTCAGAGTTGAATTTATAGGTTATGGGGCGGATTATGGGAATGATGGCTCTTGGCTTACCGTAAAGGAAAGGGTCCGTAAGTATGCCCTCAGAATAATCATAGCCGTCATAGGAAAGGAGTGATTCAAAATAAGGAAGCTTTGGAATCGCCTCTGCAAGATTTATTGAGGTGGAAAAGCTTGTCTGACAGGCCTGGATGTAATTGTCGTTTGCGGCGACAACTACTCTTGGAATATAGCCGTTTGCCGAGTTATTAAGGTATTCTTCATATAATCTGTCGTAGGTTGCGACGGATTTAACAGAGCCGGGGTCCGGACTTGCTTTAATATATTCTGATATATCAGAAGACCCCTGGCAGAAGCGTGCCATCCTGTATATGCTCTCAAGATCACTGTTAATGGAATCCGTCAGCATCTTAAGATTGCTCTCTGCGGAATTAACAAGGGCGGTGCTTAAATAATTTCTGAATATGAAGAAGCTTGCAAGAGATACTATCATGCACATGATGAGTATAGAAGAAAGCGTAAGAATAACGATCCGCCGCTGTATGCTGTTTTTGCGCAGCAGCGAATCCGTGTACGTATCTTTACCTATTATATTATGCTGTTTATCATCTGCTTTTTTGTTCATCATGGGTAGATTATAGCATGAACTTTGTAAAGATATGGCATGTGTTAAAAATATTGCATGATTTTAAAAAATATTACAATTACATAAAATCACTTTCGTTAAAAACATAAAAAGATTTCATGATTTTCAAATTATCTTCATGTGAAATATTGATGAAGCACGGTAGACTTAATATCGTAAGAAATCCCTTATGCAAAAGACGCAGGGATAAGCAAACAATCATTTAGGAGGAAAAGTAATGAAAAAGAAAATCGTTAGCGTATTGCTCAGTACGGCAATGGTAGCAGCACTTCTTGCAGGCTGCGGCACCACAGCAACCCAGGAAGCACCTGCAGCAGAAGCAGCAGCTCCCGCAGCAGAGGAAGCTCCGGCAGAAGAGGCAGCAGAAGAGGCTCCCGCAGAAGAAGCAGCAGATGAAGCAGAACCCGTTACTTTAAAGTGGGCTATCTGGGATGAGAGCACCACACAGTATTGGGGCGACATCAAGGCAGCATATGAAGAGACACATCCTAATGTAACCATCGAGATGGTTGACTTAGGTTCAACAGATTACATGACAGTTCTTGCAACAGAGCTTTCAGGTTCAGGTTCTGATTTTGACGTAGTTACAATAAAGGACGTTCCGGGCTATGCAACACTCGTTCAGAAGAACGCAATCATTGCTCTTGATGATTATATCCAGGCTGACGGCGTAGATCTTACAAAGTTTGCAGGAGCTACAGATCAGGTTACTGTAGACGGAAAGCTTTATGAGCTTCCTTTCAGAAATGACTTCTGGGTAATCTTCTACAACAAGGATCTCTTTGATGCTAAGGGTATTGCTTATCCTACAAACGATATGACATGGGATGAGTACGATGCACTTGCAAGAGAGCTTACAGATACAAGCTTTGGTTCACAGATTTACGGTTCACATTACCATACCTGGAGATCAACAGTACAGCTTAATGCAGTTCTTGACGGACAGCATACAATTCTTGATGGCAGCTATGATTTCATGAAGCCTTACTATGAGATGGTTCTCAATCAGGAAAAAGACGGTGTCTGCAGAAAGTACTCAGATCTTAAGACAGAAGGTCTTCACTACTCAGCAGCATTCTCAGGCGGCGACGTAGCCATGATGAACCAGGGTTCATGGTTTATTGCAACACTTATATCAAACATCGCATCAGGCGAGTATGATTCATCACTTTGCGGCAACTGGGGTATCGTTAAGTATCCTCATGCTGAAGGCGTAGAAGCAGGTTCAACACTTGGCACAATCACAGGTCTTGCAGTTACAAGCGCAACAGATACACCCGATGCAGCTTGGGATTTCGTTAACTGGGTATCAGGTGAGGACGGAGCAGCAGTTATGGCTTCATCAGGCAACTTCCCTGCAATCATGACAGATGATGTTAAGGCAGCTATTTCCGGTATGGAAGGCTTCCCTACAGACGATGCATCAAAGGAAGCACTTAATGTAGCTAACCTTTACCTTGAGGTTCCTTACGGCGAGAACGTATCAGAGATCAACTCAATCCTTGACGCTTATCATGGCTCAATCATGACAGGCGAGATGTCCATCGATGATGGTATCAAGGCTATGAATGATGAGATTGCTCCGCTTGTAAAATAACTTACAGGATACGGTAACGCCAAAGGGCGTTAACAGCAGCAAATGAATCAACAACAAATGAATTAACAACAAATGAATTAGCAACAGGTCTTATGTGGGGCCGTTCCGGTTACGGTGCGGCCCCATGAATTTGAAAGGAGTAGCTCGTGGCTAAACTGACACAGGAAGAGACAATTGCACAGATAGATTCCATCCAGGCAAAGCTTACGGACACTATAGCGCTTGTCAGAGTAGAACAGGATCAGAAGAAAAAGAAAAAGCTGATTGAGAATATCGAAAACTATAACAGGAAAATCGATATGCTAAAGACCGGCAAGAAGTTAAGCCGTCAGACGCGGCGCGATATAGTGGCTTATTCCTTTATAGCACCGAACTTTATCGGCTTCTGCGTATTTACGCTTATTCCTATCGTATTTGCTTTTGCACTTGCATTTATGAACTGGGACGGCTCCAATCCGGTGACCTTTGCCGGCTTTACAAACTTCAAAAGATTAGTGGGTGATACCTTCTTTAAGGCGGCCCTTAAGAATACGATCATCTATTGCGTGGGCACGGTGCCGCTTACGATGATAGCCTCCCTGGCTCTTGCAATAGTATTAAATCAGAAAGTAATAGGGCGCGGTATATTCAGAACCCTTGCCTTTTTTCCGTATGTTGCATCCCTTGTGGCAATAACCTCCGTATGGAAAATGCTATTCCATCCCTCAAAGGGACCTATCAACAACATACTCTATACATATTTTCATGTTCCAATGGAAGAACTGCCCCAGTGGTTTTCAGGCGGGCTTTGCGTAGTGTCAATGATCTTATTCTCAGTATGGAAATACATGGGCTATTACATGGTCATATATCTTGCAGGCCTTCAGGGAATATCCTCAGAGCTTTATGAGGCTGCAAGCCTTGACGGCGCAAACACCTGGGATAAATTCAAATACATAACCTGGCCCCAGCTGTCCTCAACTACCTTCTTCGTAGTAGTTATGTTAACCATAAACTGCTTTAAGATCTACGATATAGCAGTAATGCTTGCCGGCGGCGGCAGCGGTGAACTTACCAATTCCGCAACAGTGCTTGTATATTACATTTATCAGAAGGCCTTTATCGACTGGGATTTAGGATATTCAAGCGCAGTGGCAATGGTACTCTTCGTAATGGTGCTTGCGGTAACCATAATTCAGTTCCGCGGCCAGGCTAAGAGAGAACAGGCATAAGGAGGGAGGAGATAACATGAAATCAGCTCATAAAAAAGCAGTTTTATCAAAGATTATTGTATATATTATCCTGTTCCTTCTTGCAGCGGCTATGATAACACCTTTTATATGGATGTTCTCAGCCTCAATAAAGGCGGACAGGGAGGTCTTTAAGATAGATCCCTTCGTTCTTATTCCGGAGGTTCCGAAGTGGAAGAACTATATCGATATCTGGATCAAGATTCCCTTTGCCAAGTTCGTTGAGAATACTGTTTTCTTAACCGTAATCGTTACGCTGCTCCAGCTTCTTACTTCAAGCTTTGCAGCCTATGCCTTTGCCAAGCTTAACTTCAGGCACAGAAACGGTCTCTTCCTTGCATATATTGCAACGATAGCAATGCCCTGGCAGGTATACATGGTTCCGCAGTTTATAATGATGCGTAAGATGGGACTTAACGACAGGCTTCTTGCAATAATCTGCCTGCAGGCTTTCTCGGCTTTCGGCGTATTCTTAATGAAGCAGTTCTATGAGGGTGTACCCGATGATTTATGCGAGGCCGCAAGGATCGACGGCATGAGTGAATATAAGATTTACTGGAACATAATGCTTCCTTTATCAAAGCCCGCACTTTCGACGCTTGTGATTTTTACCTTCGTAAATACCTGGAACGATTACTTAGGCCCCCTTATCTATTTAAAGACAGAGGCCAATAAGACCATCCAGCTTGGACTTAAGATGTTTATATCGCAGTATTCATCCGATTACGGCCTTATAATGGCAGGCTCGATGCTCTCACTTATACCGGTACTCGTGGTATTCTTATGCTTCCAGAAGTATTTCGTGGAAGGCGTTGCCAATACGGGACTTAAGGGCTGAGAACCGGCATGGAATTAAAGGCTTGGAACCGATTTGGAATTAATGGAATTAAGGGCTGAGAATCGGCATGGACTTAAAGGCTGAGAATCGGCATAGAGTTTGATTTACATAATACAAGAAATATGGAAGATCTAAACTAACCCGGATAAACGGAGGATGATATGGCAGTTTTATCACTTAAGGTTTTGGATAAGGACGGCAATACACTTGCAGCTGCCCATGGGGATGATTTTGTGGATCTCGTGTATGCGGCTGAATACAGAGAGGGCGATATTATTGAGCTTCAGTCTTCAGAGAAGAACATCGATATAAACTGGCAGGTGGATGACTGCCTGCAGAAGGCTCTTGTATATGTTACGGATACAGTTAAGTACGATATTCCCTTTGGCGAAAAGCGCATAAGCTATTCGCCGAAGGCATTTACCGGCAGCAGGCATTATATGTATGCAGAAGCTGCAAGAGAGGATGAGGTTCTAGCCTACAGAAACTTAGCACTTAACCCCGCCGATCAGCACAAGGAGGTTTGCTGCTATCCCCACGCGAGTGCCAATGTGGAGACACGGGGCGAGAGCGTCTTTGCTGCCAAGAATGCAATCGACGGCGTAAGAGCCAATCTCTCCCACGGCGAATGGCCCTATGAATCCTGGGGCATTAACATGCAGGATGATGCCAGGATGAAGCTTGAGTTCGGCAGGAAGATAATTACCGGGAAAATTATATTATATACGCGTTCTGATTTTCCCCATGATAATTACTGGACGAGCGTTACCTTTGAATTCTCTGACGGCAGCAGTGAGACCTTTGAACTTAAAAAGAGCAGCAGGGCGCATGTGCTTACCTTTTCGGAGAGGGAGATTGAATCGCTTGAATTCTGCAATCTTATAAAGGCCGACGGTCCGTCGCCGTTTCCTGCCCTTACGCAGATCGAAGTGTACGGATGCGTTTCGAACCGGGCATGAGCGCAGGCGCTTGGGCCGTAGCAAAATGCATAGGATTTGACACAAAAGCCTGTCAAATCCTATAAACAGGCGCATTTTGAATTTGCTGCGCAAATGGGCGCCTGTTTTGTGGCAATTCGGCTTTTACGGCAAACAGCCAAAAGACTGCGCTTTTGTCTGTTTGGTGTACCAAAACATATACATTATGATACGGGCTCAAGGAATATGCGTTTACTTCTCGACGCAGATGAC